>TARA_R110000737_G_scaffold2923_6_pt1 | contig 177526 bp, 166 predicted proteins | sample TARA_R110000737 | Tara Oceans TARA_R110000737 (sample SAMEA4398027) | marine metagenome | biome: Polar Biome; feature: [SRF] surface water layer (ENVO:00010504); material: water (ENVO:00002006), including particulate matter (ENVO:01000060) such as... | depth 5 m | reverse complement strand
CCCCATCCCCATTCGCCCCCCCCGCATACCGGCTCGCCCGGTCCGACTCTTCAAGAATCTCCAGCCCATCCCACACCCGCGAAAGCATCTTGCTGTAATGCGTCCGCCCGCTCTGCCGATCAATCACCACCCGCGTGTGCGTTGATTCGATCTCCCGAATCTCCATCAGATGCCCAATCAAAAGCTGCGCCGTCGTCGCCGCCTTCGTGCCGTGCTTTCGCACAACACTGTTGTACTCATCCACCCCAAGCGTGTGCACCTTGAGATCAACCACCCCAACCCCCGCTTTATCCATCGTCGCGCGGAGCTCATTCGCATCGATCCGCAGCAAGTCCCGATCCATCCCGACAGGAAGCTCGATCGGTTCCCCCCCAAACCAAGGCCGATCCTCCACCGTCACCCCCAACACCTCAAACAACTCCGCATCCGTCCGAGGCACATCCCCCACCGTCCCCAGCATCGCAAGCACCCCGCGCTCCAAATGCACCAACGGGTGGTTCCGCACCGACGAACTCGCAAGCTTCAACTTCTTGGAATCCGCAACCGTAAGCCGCCCCTTCGCCTCCTTGCGAGACTTCGCAACCGACGCCGACAACAGCGACCACAGATCCGGAACCCGCCGCGCCTCCCCATCTTCCCCAATCGGAGACCAATCCTCCACCCGGATCGACGCCCGCCCCACACACAACGGCCCAAGCATTGGACCATACCCCGCCTCGTCGATCCCTGAGTACATAAGCGTCATCCGGTCCACACCTCTCACAATCCGGGGCCAATCGCATTCCCAGCCAAGCACATTCGCAGCCAAGCGGATCTTTCGGATTATAGGAGCTTAGAACGCGGGATCGGCACAGCCGTTCCAAACCGACTCTGCAGAACCGACAGAACACATGCGGACTTTCATTCAAGTGCAATCGAACCGACTGAATATACACGGGCTTGTTTGTTGAGCCCAACACCAATCGCAATCACCAACCGATTCATGAGGACTCACCCGTGCACACAGACTCACCAAAGACCACCCGCAGTTTCCGCCGATCAGCCGCCATCATTTCACCCCTCGCCCTCGTGCTCGCCGCGGGATTGGCAGGGTGCCAGAGCGATTCATCGCTCACCCGGACCAACACCAACAACACCTTCTCAACACCAACCCGCGTCAGCGAAGCAAACCAAGCCACCGTCGTGATCGACCCATCACAAATCGAAGGCACCTTCACATCCAACTCCTACTCCAATGAAGGCGACCAGGTCGCCCTCCCACAGCAGTGGGTCTCCGAAGCCCGCTCCAGCACCGCAGAAATCCAAGCTCGCCGCGCCAACGCACAATCATTCGAAGTCGTCGCAGACTCGAACTTCAACGAAGCTACCGCCCAAGCAGACGCAGACCTCCAGAACGGCGTCGTCGGCCGCGACATCGGATACGCCGATGCACAACGCACCAGCGACATCCACAACGCACGACTCTCACAGATGAACAACCAGATCGAGTCCAACAAGTTCTCCAACGGCGCCAAGTGGAAGCGCCAAGAAGCATTCCTCACCGCATCGGTCAGCGAATGGCAATCAGAAATCGAACGCATGCGTTCAGAGTCCGAGCGTGACTGGTCCGATTCACTCGCAGAACACGACCGGATGATGGCGTCATACGCAGCAGTCCAATCACGCGGTCTGACCGAAATCGACAAGATGACCAAGATCGCAGACCTCACCGAAGAGCGCGCAGTCAGCAAGGTCCAGTCGCTCCGCACCGATGCACAAACCGTCGCAGACCAAGCGGATGCAGAAGTCAACAAGCTCAACCAGCTCGTCAAAACCACCACCGAGCAGACCAACGCGTCCTACGCCGAGCTCACCCAACGCGCACGCTCACTCGAAGGCGAAATGTCCAGCGAGATCGCGATGCTCAACGCACAAGCAAACCAGTTCCACGCAGCGGACGCAGATGCGAGCTTCACCCTCGAGGTCGACGCGGTCCAGACCAACTACACCACCACCATCTCCGAAGCCGAGGACCTCCGTCTGGACGCTCAGGAGCAGGACGAGCACAACAAAGCGTACATCGCACGCCTGAACTCAGACGCGAAGGCAACCTTCGAGTCCGCACAAACCAGCTTCGACAAAATCGAGCACTGGATCTCCGTCCAGTACACCAAAGCAACCGCAGACATCTCAGACACCCTCGCACAAGCAGAGCGTGCAGAGCAAATCGCTCGAGGCGAGTTCGTCAAAGCAGAAACCGACGCCCGCGTCGCCGCGCTCAAAGAGCAAGCAACACACGACCGCGCACTCGCCAAGAGCGAAATCGAACGCATCGAAGCCGAGTCGCTCGCAACAGCAACCGGTCTCCAAGCGAAGTTCGCCAAGGAGTTCTCCGATCAGATCCGCAAGGGAAGCTTCGTGATCCCAAGCCAGGACGAAGAAACCACAAACTCCACTAGCTCCGACGACAGCACCCCGACTTTCGCATCATCCAACAGCAAGACCCCAAGCGTCGAAGCCGACCGAATCGCAGCGTTCCGCATCGGACTCGCTAAAGCGACACAGTTCCGTCAGCAAGCAAACGCCGACCGCATGGACGCGATGGCATCGCGCGACAGCGAGTTCGCCAAGCTCAACAACTGGTGGAACTCCAAGCAAGCGGATCACCAAGCGACCCTCGCTTCGATCGATTCGTTCTCGCAAAAATCAAGCGCCGATGTCTCACGCATGCTCACCGACTCCGAGTCCATGATCGCATCCGCTGAAACCGAACGCACCCGTTCACTCGTTGACGCAGAGAGCGGCCGCACCGAAGTCCTCGCAACCATCGAGACCATCCGCGGCAAGTCCTCAACACTCAACACCAAGAAAGATGCACAGGTCAAGCAGCTCTTCGCACAAGCGGAAGCAACCAAGCGCATCGGTGAGTCAAAGGTCGCATCGCTCAATGTCCAGCGTGAATCCGTCGCCCGTCGCGGTCAGGCAAAGAGCACCCAGCTCCTCGCTGAAGCATCATCACTCGAGCAATCACAGCGTGCAACCGTTTCGCAGATGCGTATGGAAATCGCTTCAAGCCGTCAGATTCTCGACGCAGAACTCGCCCGTTTGAACCAAGCAGCAGAGAGCTTCTACGCTGTTGCTCAAGCGAACTACAACGAAGGCGTCGCAATGGCCGACGCATTCGAGCGTATCGCGATCGCAAACACCTCAGAACTCACCGCCCGCCACATCGCTTCACGCAAGCAATCAGAAGCGGACATCGAGTACATGCAGCACCTCGCCTCAGCAGGTGAGCTGATGCGTGATGCAGAGGTCACCCGCCTGTACGCCCAAGCCGACGAAGCACTGGGCATCAAGCAAGCACAGGACATCGCTACCCGTGGTCAAATCGAAGCGGACCAGCAGATCGCCCACGCATCATCCATCCGTGAGTTCACCGTCGCAAACGCAATGGAGACCGGCGTCCGCGCCCGCTTCGACCACCGCGTCGCAATGACCGAAGCCGAACGCAACCGCGCCTACGCTGATGTCTACGCCCAGTCGCAGCAGCAAGCCGCCAACACCGAGATCGCCGCCGCACAAGCAGCGACCTACTCGGAACTCTCCCAAGCAGCCCTCGCTCGCTTGAACACCGCTTCCCAGTCGTTCCAGCTCACCGCCCAGCGGAACTGGGACAGCCGTCTTGCGATGCCAACCCAGTTTGCTGCACCGACCAATGTGGATGACCTCTACGAATCGTCAGAGCAAACCTTCAACTTCGGCGAGTTCGCAACCGTCCCAACAGACATCGAATAAGCACGAAGATACCCAAGCGGATACTGATCCTTTGATCAGTATCCACCAGCAATCCTCAAACCGCCCGGCTCCACGCCTGGCGGTTTTTCATTGGATAACGATCAATCCATGCGCATCACCGATCCACGCGCATAAAAAACCGGGATCGCTCAACGAGCGTCCCGGTCAAAATGCGGATGAGAGGACTCGAACCTCCACGGGATTTTACTCCCACTTGGACCTGAACCAAGCGCGTCTACCAATTCCGCCACATCCGCATCAGATGCTTCGGTCGGGGATCATTGGCCCCCCAAGCGGGTGAGGCAACACAACACGCCAGATCAGATCACAGATCAGAACCCAAATCAGAATCAAGTCCCGGCCCTGCGATTCACTTCGCGGCCGCAAAGTCGGGCTGCTTGTCCTTCGCGCTCTTGGAACCCTTGACCACCACCTCAGCGACTTCCTCGGCGACTTCTTCAACCGCCGCCGCTTCGAGCTTCTTCCGGTCCGGGAGCCGAGCATCGAGCACGCCCTCGCGGATCTCCTTGAACAGGTCCGGATTGTCGCGTAGGAAATCCTTCGCGTTCTCGCGTCCCTGACCCAGACGGACATCGCCGTAGGAGTACCACGCGCCCGACTTGTCCACGACATTGTCTTCCACGGCCATATCAACCAGGTCACCCGTAATCGAGATGCCCTCGTTGAACATGATGTCAAACTCGGACTGACGGAACGGCGGAGCCACCTTGTTCTTGACCACACGCACGCGGACATGGTTCCCCACCGCCTCGTCCCCGACCTTGATGGTCCCGGTCCGGCGGATGTCCAGACGGACCGATGCGTAGAACTTGAGCGCGCGTCCGCCGGGGGTGGTCTCGGGTGAACCGAACATCACACCGATCTTCTCGCGGATCTGGTTGATGAAGATGACGGTGCAGTTTGAGCGGGCGATCACGCCGGTGAGTTTGCGCATCGCTTGGGACATGAGCCGTGCTTGGAGACCAACCACAGCGTCGCCCATCTCACCCTCGATTTCAGCACGAGGGATCAACGCCGCGACCGAGTCGACCACGACCACATCGACGGCGTTGGAGCGGACGAGGAGCTCGCAGATTTCCAGTGCTTGCTCGCCGGTGTCGGGCTGGGAAACGAGGAGGTCGTCGATGTTGACGCCGATCTTGCGGGCCCATGACGGGTCGAGCGCGTGCTCGGCGTCGATGAACGCCGCGACGCCGCCGTCTTTTTGAGCGTGCGCGAGTACGGTGAGGGCGAGTGTTGTTTTACCGGAGGATTCAGGACCAAACACTTCGACGATGCGGCCGCGGGGGATGCCTTTGCCGCCGAGTGCGAGGTCAAGGGAGAGGGCGCCGGTGGAGATGCCTGGGATGAGGTTGTAGGCATCTTCGTCGAGTCGCATGATCGAGCCTTTGCCGAAGGCTTTGTCGATCTGGGCGAGTGCGCGGTCGAGGGCTTGTTTTTTCTGTGCGTCGCCGGAGGGGATTGCGTTGTACTCGAGTGGTTTTTTAACTTTGGCCATGATGTTTGCCTTTCAGGCTAACCACACGGGGCCTCGGGCGTTTTGGGATCGAATTGTTCCATGTGGAACATGACCGGATTTGTGCGCACAGGAGTGGTTGTTGCCACAGATTTGTGCGAATCACCGGATTCGACCCTCAGCCTTGTGGGCGTGCGGGGACCAGCACGGGTGCGGGGTGGTTGGTGTCCTTACTAACCTAGACTCGTCGTCTATACCCCGGTCGGGGGCGGTGCTGCTCGCGGGCCCGACGGGGCGACTGTACCAGACCCCGAACAGCTTGTCAATGTACGGGGTGGGTTCGGGGGCGATAATGTTTGGAATTGTTGGTTGGGTGGGGAAAAGTTGTTGGGCAGGACAATGGCATGCCAGATCGTGGAGGAGTCGAAGACGACACCTCCACGCCACCCGCCACCCGCCACCCGCCAGATGAGGGTTTGCCCTGGTGGTTGGTCGGGGATGCTGGGTTGTTGTGAATACCATTTGATGGGGCGTTGGAAGTTGACGCTGGTTTGGTAGGGGATGCGTGAGGAGTTGGGTTGATGAATTCGATTGCGTGGATGATTGGGTTGGTGTTGCTTGGGGTGCTGAGCTGTTATTCGCATGGGCAGCGGGCGGATGGGGTTCAGGAACCAAACCAACTTCGGCTTCGGTATCCGGCGGCGGAGCGGGTGGTGGCGATTGGGGATGTGCATGGGGACTTGGATGCGGCGCGGGCGGCGCTGCGGTTGGCGGGGGCGATCGATGAGGATGATCACTGGGTTGGGGGGGAGCTTGTTGTGGTGCAGGTTGGGGATCAGCTTGATCGGGGGGATGATGAGCAGGAGATTCTTGAGTTGTTTGATCGGGTGCGGGATGAAGCGGCGGAAGCTGGGGGAGCGTTTCATATTTTGAACGGGAATCATGAGCTGATGAACTGCCGGCTTGATCTTCGGTATGTGACGGATGGTGGGTTTGAGGACTTCGATGATGCGGTGGAGATTGATCCGGATGATGCGGTGGTGATGGGGTATCCGGAAGAGCAGCGGGCGCGGGTGGCGGCGTTTCGTCCTGGCGGGGCGTATGCGCTTCGGCTGGCGGAACGGAACACGATTGTGATTGTTGGGGACACGCTGTTTGTGCACGGCGGGGTGCACATGGAGCATATTGAGTACGGGCTTGACCTGTTGAATCAGGAGATTCGGGCTTGGCTTCGGGGGGAAACGGATCGGCCTGCGGTGTTGTCTGAGATTGAGAGTCCGGTGTGGTGTAGGCATTTTTCGATGGATGTGCAGGAGGAATCACGGACGCTGCTTGAGGAGGGTTTGAACGCGCTTGGGATCACGCGGATGGTGGTGGCGCATTCTGTGCAGAAGGATGGGATCCGGAGCCACTTTGATGATCAGGTGTGGTGTGTTGATGTGGGGATGTCGAGGCACTACGGGGGTGAGGTGGCGGTGCTTGAGATTCTGGGAGATACGGTGCGGGTGATTGAGTAGCGGCTAATCGTGGAGGAGTCGAAGACGACACTTCCACGGCACCCGGCGGGATGTCTGTGAGCTGAGGGTTGGCGGGATCAGTCTTGGTTGTTGATCCAGCTTTGGTATTGCTTTTGGAGTACTGAGTAGACCTGTTTCTTTTGGCCGGTTTCGGAGATGAGGCCTTTGCGGTTGTACCAGTCTTGGATCTTTGCGAGGGGGCGGCGCGGGGAGCGGAAGTCTTTGAGGATCCAGGGGGAGAGGCCTTGGAGGAGATTGGCTTCTTTGAGCTCGTTGCACCAGGCGAGTTGGTCTTGGTAAAACCGTATGCCGAACTCTTCGGTCCAGATTTCGTTGGCGTTTCCATCGCTGTCAACAGAATCGCTGTGAAGTCCTTGTTTGACGCCGACTCCGAACTCGCTGAAGATGAGCGGTTTTTCCCATGCGGTTTGGAGTGGGAGATTGGTGAGCTGGTCGGTGGAGTCGTGGTACCAACCGATGTATTCGTTGATGGCGAGGATGTCGGCGAATTCTCCGAAGGGGTCGTCTACGAAGACTCCGTTGAGGTTGCCGTCGTCGCCTCGGGTCATGCGGACGAAGCATGCGGCGGAGATGAGTCTGGATGGGTCGGAGGCGCGGGCGACGGCGGCGAGGTCTCTGCGGAGTGCGGTCTGGATCTCGCTTCCCTGATTTTCGTTTCCGACGGACCAGATGATGACGCTGGCGCGGTTGCGGTCTCGGTCGATCATCTCGGTGAGGTGGGTTTGGGCGTAGGTGCGGGTGACGGGGTTTTCGAAATCGAGCACCCAGTAGACTGGGATCTCGGCCCAGACCATGAGTCCGAGTTCGTCGGCGACTTTGAGCATGTGCTCGTTGTGCGTGTAGTGGGCGAGGCGGACATAGTTGCATCCGAGTTCTTTGGCGCTGCTCAGGAGTTTGCGTGCGTCGGCTTCGGAGTAGGCGCGGCCTTCTCGGTCGGGGGCTTCTTCGTGGAGGCAGATGCCTCGGAGGAAAACGGGTTGGTTGTTGAGGAGGATGTTTCTGCCTTGGGTTGCGATTGTGCGGAAACCGATTTGGTCTTGTACTTTGTCGACAGATGCGGCTGTGATGTTGACCTTGTGGAGGGTTGGGCTTTCGGGGCTCCAGAGGGCGAGGTCCTTTGACCAGGGGATGCTGAGTTGTGCGTGTCCATTGGGGTCGGTTTGGACTGTTGTTTGGATTGAGGGGTTGTCACCGATGGCGATGGTGCATTTTTGATTTGATGCGTTTGGGCCGTCGAGTTGGATCCATCCGGTTGCTTTGGTGGCGTCTTTGTTGAGCTGGACTTCCCATGCGCGGATGAAAGTTGATGGAGTTTCGAGGATGGCGACATCGCGGGTGATTCCGCCGTAGTTCCACCAGTCGGTGCGCATTGCGGGGACATCTTCGGCGCGGCGGCGGTTGTCTACGCGGACGACGAGGGAGTTGTTTGTGGGTTTGAGTATGCCTGTGACTTCGAAGTTGAAGGGTGTGAATCCGACATGGTGTGATCCGAGGTATTGGCCGTTGATCCAGACATCGGCGTGTCGGTTGACGGCTCCGAAGTGGAGGAAGTGGCGTTTGGAGTCGGTCGATTCGAAGTCGAAGGATCGTTGGTACCAGAGGGTTCCTTCGTAGAAGAAGAGGTCATCGCGTTGGCTGTTCCAGTCTCCGGGGACCTCAAGGGGCTGGGCGTTTTGGAAGTTGTATTCGATGCGTTGTTCTGGGTCGGTTCTTTGTTGGTCTTCCCAGTAGCCTTGGTTGAGGGGTTGGCTGAGGTGTGTGAGGGAGCCGTTGTCGAAGGGGTCTGGGATGTGGTTCCATTGGCCGTTGAGACTGAGGGCGACGCGGTCTTGGGCGGAGGTGATCGGGGCGTGGAGGCCTTGTCCTTGGGGGCGTGCGATTGGTTCGCCTGGTGGCGTTGGTTGGGCGGTTGCTTGTGGGCTCATGAGTAACATGATTCCTGCGATGAGTGTTGACAAGGTGCGGAACGGAACTGGCATTGCGTCGATCTCCGAGGAAAATTTTGAATTGTTGTGCAGATACTGCTACATGCTATGGCGCGCTGAGTGGCGCGTGGATGCCGAGGTTGTGGACGAGGAGGCCTCCTTGGTGTCCGGTGTTGGCGAGGGTGAGGGCGCCGAGCGAATAGGAGATTGCGACGAGGATGCTGAGGATGATCATCGCGGGTTTCTTTTTGGGCTTGGTGAGTTTGGCTCGCGCGATGGGGATGAGGGCGAAGAGGATTGTGATGGCGATGAAGAAGTTTCGTGCGGACTCGGCGAGTTCTTCGTGTTCGTGGATCGCGTGTTCGATTGCTTCGGAGCTGTGTTCGACGATGTCTTCGGTGGCTTCTCCGGTGAAGACGGCGGCGAAGGTGAAGGCGGTGCCGAGGACGAGCATGGTGAGGGCGGTTTGGATCCAGGCGCTGCGTCGTTTTTTGTCGATGAGGCAGAGGAGCATTGGGATCCATGCGACCATGAGGAGTCCGAGCGGGAAGTGGACGATGATGGGGTGCATACCTTCGAGGGGGGGGGTCGGCGGGAATGAGAACATGGGGTGGCTCCGATTTTATTTGTCTTGTGTGCGAGATGGGTCGTGGATTGGAGTGCTGTGGATGGTTGTGTTTATGGGGATACCGTAAGAGGATATGCGATGGCGTGCAAGCGAAGGAATGGCTTGTATGGAGAAGATGGATGGGGAAGATGTGGTGGATTGGCCCTATCCTCTGTGACCATGAGTGAAACTACTTCTACGGCTGTGCCGACATTGCGTGATTTGACTTCGGAGTTCTTGACGATTGAGTCGGGGATCAAGCTTGGGGGTGGCGTAAAGGCGATTGAGCGTCAGCATTCGAAGGATCGGCTGACTGCTCGGGAGCGGATTGATCTTTTGGTTGATCCGGGGAGTGTGTTTCAGGAGCTTGGGTTGTGGTCGGCGTACAACATGTACATGGAAGCTGGGGGCGCGCCGGGGGCTGGGGTGGTGACGGGGATTGGGTCGGTGCATGGGGTGAGGCACATGATCATCGCGAATGATGCGACGGTGAAGGCGGGTGCGTTCTTTCCGATGACTTGCAAGAAGATTATTCGTGCGCAGACGATGGCGCAGATGGCGAAGTTGCCGTTGTTGTATCTTGTCGATTCGGCGGGGGTGTTTCTTCCGATGCAGGAGGATGTGTTCCCGGATACGGATGACTTTGGTCGGATCTTCCGGAACAACGCGGTGATGAGCGCGGAGGGGATTCCGCAGATCGCGGCGATTATGGGGTACTGCGTTGCGGGGGGTGGGTATCTGCCTGTGCTGTGCGATACTTTATTGATGACGGAGGGGTCCGGGTTGTATCTTGCGGGTCAGGCGCTGGTCAAGGCGGCGATTGGGCAGGATGTTTCGGATGAGGAGCTGGGCGGGGCGGAGATGCATGCTCAGATTTCGGGGACGATTGATTTTCGTGAACCGACGGATGAGGCGTGTCTTGAGCGGCTGCGGTCGCTGGTGGCGAAGTATCCGGAACGGAAAGCGTCAATTGATGAGAGCGAGCGGAAGCGTCAGCATTCGCATCGGGATGTGGAGGATGTGTACAGCATCTTTACGGATAAACCGGGTCAGCAGTACGATGTGAAGGACATCATTTCGTGCATTGTTGATACGGGATCGCGGACGGTGGATGGGGAGCAGGTGCTTGCGCCGGACTTTGATGAGTACAAGGCGGAGTTTGGTCGGTCGTTGGTGTGTGGGTATGCGATGATTGGCGGGCATGCGTGCGGGATTGTGGCGAATCAGGGGAAGTTGACGGAGCGGAAGTTGCCTGGTGGGAAGGCGGGTCCGAGTAAGTCGGTGAATATGCCGAAGGTGATTTATGATGACAGCGCGGATAAGTCGGCGCGGTTTATTCTGGATTGCAATCAGCGGAAGATCCCGATTGTGTTCTTGCACGACACGACTGGGTTTATGGTGGGACGCGACAGCGAGCAGGGCGGGATTATTCGGAGCGGGGCGAAGATGGTGAACGCGATGGCGAACTGTGTTGTGCCGAAAATTGTGGTGATTTTGGGTGGGTCGTTTGGTGCGGGGAACTATGCGATGTGTGGGCGGGCGTTTGATCAGTTTGTGGCGCTTGCGTGGCCCGGCAGTAAATGTGCGGTGATGGGTGCGGGGTCGGCGACGGGGACGCTTGCGATGATCGAGGAGCGGTCGCGGGCGCGGAAGGGTGAGGAGATCGATGAGGATGTTCGCAAGGCGATTCTGGATGCGGTCGGGGATTCGTACAACGAGCAGCAGGACATTCGGCATGGTGCGGCGCGGGGGTGGGTGGACCGGATTATTGAGCCGCACCGGACTCGGGAGGAGTTGATTGCTTCGTTGGATGCGGCGAATCAGGGGTGGGATTATTCGCGGGATTTGAAGATTGGTGTGCTGCAGGTATGACTCTATCGCGAAAGGAACTCGACATGAAGTATCTACTGGCGTACTTGATTGCCTTGACGGCTTTGTTCATGCCCGGCTGTATTGTGCAGGACATTCATGATCAGATTGCGTTGTCCAATGAGAAGCTGACTCAGATTGATGAGAGCTTTGCGAAGGTTGAGCGGGCCAATGAGTTGCTTGCTCGGCTTGAGAAGCAGCTGGATTCGACGCTTGGTCCTATTGATGAGAACATGTCGAAGATCCGGGAGCGGCTGGCGAGCATTGATGCGAAGCTTGAGGCGATGGATGGGAGTATGGGGTCGATGGATGAGCGGATGGTCGCGGTCAATGCAGATCTCAAAGCGGTCAGTGAGCATTTGTCGTCGCTTCGCAAGACGATCAACACGATTGATTCGACGATCCCGTTCTTGAAGTTTTCTGGGGATGATGATGAGGCGAAGGCGGGGCTTGAGGGTGGGAAAGCAGTTGTTGATGAGCCGATGACTGATCCGATTGGGACTGAGCCGGCTGGGACTGAGCCGGTTGGAGAGGACCAGTGAGCGGGCGTGTTCGGATTACGGATGTGTCCCCTCGGGATGGGCTGCAGGCGGAGTCTGTGGTTGTGGATGCGGCGACCAAGGCCGAGCTTGTTCGCAAGGTTGAAGCGACGGGGGTTGATGAGGTTGAGGTGAGCAGCTTTGTGTCTCCGAAGTGGGTGCCTCAGCTTGGGGATGCGGCGGAGGTGTTTGATCTGATTGCGCCGACGAAACGCGAGGGGGTGGTGTACTCGGCGCTGGTTCCCAATATGAAGGGGTTTGAGGGGGCTATTGCGGTCAATCATGATGCGAGGCAGAAGCACGGGGTGGAGCGGTTGATTGATAAGGTGGCGGTGTTTACCGCGGCCTCAGAAGGGTTCTCGCTCAAAAACACGAACGCGACGATTGAGGAGACGCTCGAACGGTTTGCGCCGATTGTGCCTGCGGCTCATGAACAGGGGTTGATGGTGCGGGGGTATATTTCGTGCATTGTCAGGTGCCCGTTTGATGGGGACATCTCGGCGGCGCAGGTGGCGGATGTTGCTTCGCGGCTTCTGGAGCTTGGGGTTGATGAGATTGATCTGGGGGACACGATCGGGGCGGGGACTCCCGACACGATCGAGCAGGTGTTGATTGAGGTGATTGATCGGCTGGATGGTCGGGCGCACAACGCGTTTGGTGATCCGACGCTGACATTGCATCTGCACGATACTTTCGGGAATGCTGCGGAGTGTATTGAACGGGCGATTGAGGTTGGGGTGCGGTCGTTTGATTCTTCGGCGGGTGGATTGGGGGGGTGTCCGTTTGCATCGACGGCGACGACGCGGGCGCCGGGGAATGTGTCGACGCTGACACTGATTGATGCGGCCAAAGCGGCTGGGATGAAGAGCGGGGTAGATCGCGGGATGATGGTTGAGGCGTCGGCGTTTGCATCGGGGTTGATCAAATGATTCGCGTGACGACGGAGAACTCGGTGACGACGATTGTGCTGGATCGGCCGGAGAAGCGGAACGCGATGCTGCCGAGCATGCTTGAGGGGTTTGAGACGGCGGTTCGTGGCATTGATGATCGCACGAAGGCGATTGTGGTGCTTGGTGCGGGGAAGGTGTTTTGTGCCGGGTTTGATCTCAAGGCGTGCGCGGCGGATGCATCGGGGGAGACTTTGCGGGCGTTGTTGACGGGGTTGTCGGGGTGCGTGGTGGCGATGCGGGCGTGTCCGGTGCCGGTGGTTTTGGGGGTGCATGGGAGCGCGATCGCGGGTGGGTGCGCGATGCTTGGGGGGGCGGATGTGGTGGTTGCGGATCGGGGTGCGGTGCTTGGGTATCCGGTGGTGAAGATTGGGGTTTCGCCTGCGGTGTCGGCTCCGTTTTTGATGTCGTCGGTGCCTGCGGGAGCGGCTCGGGCGTTGATGCTTGATCCGGGGTTGATTGATGGGGCGCGGGCGTTTGCGCTTGGGTTGGTGCATGAGCTTGTGGATGAAGCTGGTGATATTGAGAAGCGGGCGATGGAGATGGGGGCGGTGCTTGCGAGCAAGCCTGGGGTTGGGGTCCGGTCGACCAAGGCGCTTGTGAATGAGATTACGGATGGGATTGCGGGGCGGGCTGGGGAGGGGCTGGGGGTTTCGTTGTCGCGGGTGGGGTCGGATGAGGAGCGGGAGATGCTTGGGGCGTTGTGGGGGTGAGATGACTTCGCGGGACCCATTCAAGTTGCGTAGAGTTAACAATGTATGATTCAGAAGATTTCTTTGCCAAGCTTGAGCGTGAGGACCAAGAGTTTTTAGCTCTCATCAGCACGATGGAAGACAATGATTTATATGGCGTTCTGGATCTAAACGGAGCGGCTGGAAATGGTTTCAGAAATGGAACGGGACCAGAAAGAACAAGATTTAAGCTCGGAGCATGGAAGTATGGAGATGATAGGATCCATACTGACGAGTTATATGTAGAGATGCTTCTGAAGGACGGCCCAGCAACACCAATCTACCCATATCGGCTCGTTCATCTCCGGGCATGTGTTGCTCAGCATCCGAGAGGGGAGTTGCAGGCGTGGGCATCTGAGATTGTGAATGCAGAGCATGTGGACGAGGAACTTCGGGCATTTATTCGAGTACTCAAGGAACCGATCGAAATCAACGATCCTCAACTTGGCCAGTTCAAGCTCAATCGATCTGTAGGATGGTTCGAGGGGGCACTCAACAGACAAGTAGAGCTGAGTGTTCAAGCTAACTCGGTTACAGCTTTTTCTGCCTTACTTCCAACGACCAATCTCGTACTGGATAACTTGAAGCAGTGGATAGAAAGAGCAAAGGCGCTAGCAGTTGAAGAACTGCTCGATACATACAACGCCGGATGGCGCGAAGAATGTGCTCCGTTCTTGAATGAGGATCAATTCAAAGATGTGCTTCAGCTCTCATCGATATCCATTAATAAATGTGGTGATCTTTTTCAGTTTGTATTTGATGCGCAGGGACTATTTACTGATCACTCCATCTGTGTGCCATGTTCGTTAAAGGAAGGGTGTATCGAAGCCAAAATTTAAGAATGATTAAGTGCCCCCCTCGCCCCTGCCCTCTCCCTGGGGGAGAGGGAGGAAGAGAAGACCCGAAGGAGGATCAGAATCCTCCGTCGGGCCACCCGGATAGGATGGTGGTATGAGTGAACTTGCATTGCTGACAACTGAGGGACGGGTGGCGACTTTGACCATGAATCGGGGGGAGGCGCGGAACTCGATGTCGCTGGATTTGCTCGATGCGATGCATGCGCGAGTTGATGAACTTGCTGACTCGGAGTGTTCGGTATTGGTGCTGACGGGGGCGGGGAAGTCGTTTTGTGCGGGGATGGATTTGAAGGCGGTGGTGATTGAGGTGTCGGGTGATCCGGGGCTTGGGGAGAAGTTGCTGACCCGGCTTGCGGAGTTGACTTTGAAGATCCGGTCGCTGCCGATGGTGACGGTGGCTTCGGTGAATGGGGCGGCAATTGGGGGTGGGTGTGGTTTGAGCTGTGTATGTGATGTGAGTGTGTCGCATGCGGACGCTAAGCTTGGGTTTCCGGAGGTTGATCTTGGTTTGTGTCCTGCGGTGATTGCGCCTTGGGTGGTGGCGAAGATGGGGGCGGGGCGGGCTCGGATGGCGATGCTGATGGGCGGGATCATGAGCGGGACGCGGGGGCACGAGGTGGGGTTGATTGATTACTTGGCGGATGATCGCGATGGGCTTGAGGGGCTGACTCGGGAGATCGCGGATCGGCTGGCGACGGGTGGTCCCAAGGCGCTGGCGGCGACGAAGGGGTTGTTGAATCTGATTGATGGGACGGTTGAGGGGGGGGCCGGGGTTGGGATGGTGATGAAGGGGGCGAAGCTGAGTGCGGGGGTGCTGGCGACTCCGGAGGCGCAGGCGGTGCTGATGGCTCGGATGAATCCGTCTTAATCGTGATTTGCGGGTGTCTAGGGGGTGTTTGGGGGTGGTTTTGGGTGTCAATTGGCATGTGGGTTGCATAGCATCTCGGACCGATGGAGCTGCGGATCCGTGCGGTGGTGGACTGGTTGGTCTGCCTACTCCTCCGCAAGAGTGAGACAATCCTGTGGTTCAAGATTTACTGCCGGTGGAGCTGAGCACGAATGCTGATGGTGCCGAGATTGCGGTGTTGACATTGGATCAACCGGGCCGTCCTGTGGTGGTGATTGATGAGTCGTTGCTTGCTCGCTTGGATGCGACGCTTGATACGCTGCCGAGGGAACTTGGTGGGTTTGTGCTTGCTTCGTCTGCGCCTCGGGCTTTTGTTGCTGGGGCGGATCTGAAGGCGATTATGGCGATGGATGATGCGGAGTTGCATGCATACCTTGAGTATGGTGCTCGCGTGTTTCAGCGGATTGCGGATTTGCCGTGCCCCACTGCTGCGGCGATTCATTCGGTGGCGCTTGGGGGTGGGCTTGAGCTTGCGATGCATTGTGATGGGTTGGTGGGGTTGATTGATCCGGAGGCGAAGCCGTATTTGATCGGGCTTCCTGAGGCGGGGCTCAAGATTTGTCCTGGGTGGGGCGGGACGAACTTGCTTCCTGCTCGGATTGACGCGACGGATGCGATTGTGGCGACGGCCAATGGCCGGGCGATGAAGTCGGATCAGGCGGACGAGATGGGGTTGTTTGATGTGACGGTTTCTGCTGCGGATGAGCTGATTCCCGCAGCTCGCGCGTGGGTTGGGGCTCAGGAGACACCCACTCGCAGCGGGCGACCATCGCGTTGTATTGATGAAACAAATGTTGACGAGATGAAGGATGCGCTGAGCGATGCTCGCGAGGAGCTTGAGTCTGCGGAGCATACCGAGGCGGTGTGCGATGCGGTCCAGGTTGGGATCGATTCGGGGTGGGCGGCGGCGGTGAAATGCGAGCGGGATCATCTGGTCCGTCTGCGGCACACCGAACCGGCACGCGAGACGATCGGCGCGTTTCTCAACAAAGGCAAATAAACACACAGTTCACACACATCCGCTTGAGCATGAAACGGTTCAGCGAGATTTCTAAGGAGTACCCACAATGTCCAAGATCCAGAACGCAGACCTGAAGAACATGAAGGGCGTTTCCGAACGCGACCAGAAGATGATCGCTGATGCGGAAACCTTGCTCGGCCCGGAACCCAGCGAGATGGGCGTGGTGAAGAACTTCTTCTGGGGCAACCTCCGCGAGGAACTGCTGTTCCCATACCCACAAATGGACAAGGTCTCTGCAGACGAGCGGCGTGAGTGTGATGAACTGGTCGCGAAGCTCAAGGTGTACCTGAAAGATGAGCACCCTGCGGTTGAGATCGATCAAGAACAGTACATTCCTGAGTGGGTGATCAAGAAGCTGTTTGATTTGGGCGTGCTTGGGATGACGATTCCCAAAGATTTCGGCGGCTTGGGGATGGGGATTACCTCGTACAACCGGGTGCTTGAAACGCTCGGTTCGCGGTGTGGATCGACGGCGGTGATGGTTTCGGCGCATCAATCGATTGGTTGCAAAGCGGTGATGCTGTATGGGACGGATGATCAGAAGAAGGAGTACTTGCCCAAGCTTGCACGCGAGTGGTTGAGTGCTTTTTGTTTGTCTGAGCCTCAGGTTGGGTGTGATGCGGGCGGGCAGGAGACGGTGATTACCGAGTCTGACTGTGGCGAGTTTTATATTGTTAATGGCGAGAAGAAATGGGCGACCTCGGGTGCGATTGCTGGGCTGTTTACGGTCATGGGCAAGCACATGGTTGATGGCAAGGAGCGGGTGACCGCGGTGATCTGCACGCCTGACATGGAAGGGATTGACATCTTCTCGAAGAATCGCTCGAAGATGTGTATCCGCGGGACCTGGCAGGCGCGGATCCGGTTCAAGGATGTGAAGGTGCCTAAGAAGAACCTGCTCCATAAAGAGGGTAAGGGGCTTGGGCTCGCGTTGACTTGTTTGAACTACGGCCGGTGTACTTTGTCGGCTGGGATGCTCGGCGGGGCGAAAACCGCGATGGATCAGTCGATCAAGTGGTCGCAGACGCGGTTCCAGTTCGGGCGTCCGATTGCGGACTTTGAGCTTGTGAAGCAGAAGATTGCTCGGATGTCCGCGCTGTGTTACGCGATGGACTCGGTGCTGTACATGACGACGGGGATGCTGGATCGTCATGATGAGGACATCATGCTTGAGACCGCGGTGTGCAAGGTGTTCTGCTCGGAGATGGGCTGGCGTACGGTGGACAACGCGCTGCAGATCATGGGCGGTGAGGGCACGATGACGGAGAACGAGCTTGAGCGGATCTTCCGTGACTCGCGGATCAACACGATTGTTGAGGGTGCCAATGAGGTCATGCAGTCGTTCATCTTTGCGTACGGCGGCAAGCAGCTGGCGGAGAAGATGCTTGGGATTAAGGATATGGCGGACAACAAGAAGTTCACGCCGACGATGATCAAGGCGGCGCTGCCGCTTGGACGCGAGGTGTTCCTTGGGATTCGGAACAAGGCGCCGAGCATGACCAAGCTGCATCCGTCGCTGAGTCCGTATGGGGCTCGGATGTGCCGATTGATTTCGGAGCTGACTTACCAGTTCAAGAACATTTCCAAGAAGAAGGACGCGGCGATTGTGACGGCTCAGGTCACGCAGGCGCGGCTTGCGGATGCGGCGATGTACCTGCATGCGTGGGCGTGCACGCTTTCGCGTCTTGATACGGACATCCGCAACAACGAGTCCGGGACCGAGTTTGATCGGAACAAGGCGAGCGCGATTCACTTCTTTGATCTTGCGGAGCTGGCGATCCACGATGCGTTCCGTGGTCTGCATGAGAATGCGGACGACACGATGCTGACGGCGGCGGATGCGGCGCTGGCGCATTCATCAACGCTTGACAACAAGTTGTTTGCGATTCCTGAGAGCTCGCCGAGTGATAAGGGGACGGGTCGTGTGCTTAAGCAGGATCACATCAAGCAGTTCCCTGGGACTGGTCGTGAGCATGTTGGGTCGACGGGCCGCGAGCATATGAGTGAGACGATTGAGCAGCTTGGGTAAGTGCTGATCTGGTTGTCTGTTATACGAAAGATTCAATCGCTTGGGCTCGCGGGTGCGGTGCCTTGGCGTGATCTGCCAAGCGGTGGATTTGACCCTATACTAGAGTCCCACTGGGGAGACCTCTGAACCGCTCGTCCCGGCGTTTATGAATCGACGGAGGCGCGGTGCGTGACGGGCTGTTTCTTGTGCAACCATTGGGTAGGAGAAGTTATGCCACACCATACTGTGTATGAAGCGAAAATTGAGCACTTGCAGATCCTTGATGAGGATGGGAAGCTTGATAAGAAGCTCGCGAAGGACACGCTGAGCGATGATCAGGTTGTGTATTTGTATGAGCAGATGCGGGTTTGTCGGGAGCTTGATGAGATCGCGTTTAAGCTGCAGCGTTCGGGACGGATGGGGACCTATCCGCAGAACAAGGGGCAGGAAGCGAACGCGGTTGGGTCTGCGCTTGCGATGGTGAAGGGGAACGACTGGGTTGTGCCTTCGTACCGCGAGAATGCGGCTCTGTTTATGCACGGGATGCCGATGCATTATGTCATTCAGTACTGGATGGGTGATGAGCGTGGGTCCAAGTTCCCTGAGGGTGTGAACATTACGCCGCTGAGTGTTCCGATCGGGACGCACATGCTCCATGCGACGGGGATCGCGTGGTCGATGAAGGCGCGGAAGGAGGCGGACCGGGCGGTTATTACCTACTTTGGTGATGGGGCGACTTCGGAGGGTGACTTCCATAATGCGATGAACTTTGCATCGGTAATGCAGGTGCCTTGTGTGTTTTACTGTCAAAACAACTCGTGGGCGATCTCGCTTCCTCGCGAGCAGCAGATGAACTCGGCGACGGTGGCGCAGAAAGCGCTGGCGTATGACATGCCGACGATTCAGGTGGATGGCAACGATATCTTTGCGGTGTACAAAGCGACGCAGGACGCTCGCAAGCGGGCGATTCAGGGCGGCGGGCCTTCGTTTATTGAGGGTGTGACTTACCGTCTTGCGGACCATACGACTGCGGATGATGCGCGTCGGTACCGTGATCAGGCGGAGGTTGATGCGTGGCTTGAAAAGGACCCGTTGATTCGGACCCGCAAGTACATGGAATCGGTCGGGGTCTGGGACGACAAGAAACAAGAAGAGCTTGAAGCTCGCGCTAAGCGGATCGTGAAAGAGGTTGTCGATGCGGCGATCTCGGTTTCGACTCCGACGAGCAGCGAGTTCTTTGATGACATGTATGCGGAACTTCCTGAGGACCTTCGTCGTCAGCGGGACACGATGCGGACGAGCTCGATCGGGCGTGATCCGTCGCAGATCGGTCTCAAGGCGCAGCATGCGGAGATTAAGGGATGATGGTGAAGATCGTTGACACCAAGGGCAAGGAACGGTATGTCAACGCCGCGTATGTTCGTTCGGTCAGTCCCAAGGGGGATGACAAGGCGGATATTGACTTTGGACACTGGAGCGGGGCGGTTCGCGTGAAGATGCCTGCGGATCAGGTTGCGGAGATTATCAACGCATCGCTCCCGAGCTCGTTTGACGAATACCTTGCTGCACTTGATCAGCAGACACAAACCAACAACAACGCAACCGCTGCCGCGTCTATCGCGGTTATTGGTTGAACGGAGTTTCACGATATGGCAGAACTCACACTTGTCGGAGCGATTACCTCGACACTCGATCAAGCACTCGCGGCTGATCCCGATGTCATCCTTCTTGGTGAAGACATCGGTCTCAATGGCGGCGTGTTCCGCGCGACTGATGGACTTCAGGCGAAGCACGGCGCGGACCGCGTGGTCGATACCCCACTGGATGAATCCGGGATCATGGGGACGGCGATCGGGCTTGCGATTGCGGGGATGAAGTCGATTCCTGAGATCCAGTTCGAGGGGTTCCTTGGGCCTGCGTATGACCAGTTTGTGAACCACGCGGCTCGGATGCGGACACGCACGCGGAGTGCGGTGACGGTGCCGATGACTGTGCGGGTTCCTGTTGGGGGCGGGATTCACGCTCCTGAGCTGCACTCGGATTCTCCCGAAGCGATTTACACGCATTCTCCTGGGATCAAGGTGTTGATGCCTTGTACTCCTTATGACGCGAAGGGGCTGCTCAACAGCGCGATCAAGGACCCTGATCCGGTGATCTTCTTTGAACCCAAGCGGGTGTACCGGACCTTTAAAGAGGAGGTCCCGGATGAGTACTACGAGATCCCGATCGGTGAAGCGAAGGTGGTCGCCGATGGTGATCATCTGACGGTGGTGACTTGGGGCGCTTCGGTGTTCCAGGCGCTTGAGGCGATCGATAACTGTCCTGAGGATGTGTCGGTTGAGCTGATTGATCTGCGTTCGATATATCCGTTTGATATGGACACGGTCGCGGAGTCGGTCCGCAAGACGGGTCGGTGCGTGATTGTGCATGAGGCGCCGTTGACTTGTGGGATGGGTGCTGAGATCTCGGCTCGGATAATGGAGGAGTGCTTCCTTCATCTGGAGGCACCGGTGCAGCGTGTGACCGGGTTTGATACGATCATGCCGTATTACAAGCTGGAGAACGAGTATTTGCCTGAGGCACCACGGATCCTCAAGGGGATTACGGAGTGTTTGGCGTACTGAGCGGCGGCTTTGAGTTGTTGCGACGAGTTGAATCGAGAACGAATACAATCCCCCACTGCCCATGAGAATCGGGTGCAGCGAAGAGGACTGAACATATGGCTGGCAAAGTATCATCTGATCCGAACATCTTTATTCTCCCTGACCTTGGTGAGGGGCTTGAAGAAGCAGAACTCATTAAATGGGTCGTCAAAGAAGGCGATACCGTTGGTGAGCTGGAAGTGATCGCGGAGATGGAGACGGACAAGGCGCTTGTGGAAGTGCCTTCTCCTCGCGCGGGGACCATCAAGACGCTTCACGGCAAGGACGGGGACACGATCAAGGTCGGTGCTCCGTTTGTGACCTACGAGGGTGGTTCGGATGATGCGTCTGCCAAAGCAGCGCCGGCGGCACCAGTTGAAGAAGATGATCGTCCGGAAGATCAGGGGTCCGTGGTTGGGCAGATGTCGGACCACACGCCTGGGATGACTGCGGCGGATGGGAAGGCGATTGCGTCTCCTGCGGTGCGTCGTCATGCTCGGGATTGTGGCGTGGACATCAACACGGTCGCGGGTTCTGGGATTGGCGGGCGCGTGACGCGCAAGGATGTTGATGATGCGAAGGCGTCGGGTGGGTCGGCTCCCAAGTCGGCACCCTCTGCTCCTGCGGCACAAGCACCTCGACCATCAACACATGCGGCTCCTGCACCGGCAACTTCATCACAAGGTCAATCGCAGCCACAGCGTCCTGCGGAGAGTCGTCGTCCGTTGAATCTGCCGACGACGCAGATCCCGGCGGCGCATTCGCCTCAGCAGATGAATCAGGGTCAGTATCCGCAGGGGTACCCTCAGGGTTATCCGCAGCAGGGGTATCCACAACAGCAGATGCCTCCGATGGGGGCGCCGATGGGGTACGGGTATGCCCCGCCTCCGATGTATCCGGGGTATGGGTACCCACCGCCACCCCCACAGATGGGGTATGGATATCCGGCACCGATGCCGATGCCTTATGGGTATCCGCAACAGTCAAGCGGAGGGGTTCCGGCCGCTCCGGGGTATCAGGGGCCTGCGGCTCATCGTCCGATTCCTGATCCTGCGCAGCAGGGGATGGTTCAACCGGGACAGAGCGAGGCGCGGATTCCGTTTAAGGGGATCCGGAAGACGATCGCGAACCGGTTGCGTCATGCTGTGGATACTGCGGTGCACTTCACCGTTGTTGATGAAGCGGATGTGACGGCACTCGATGCGCTTCGGAAAGAAGTCACGGCTCAGACGGGCGTGAAGATGACCTTCCTGCCATTCATTTGTGCGGCGGTTTCGAGGGCACTCGCGGGTCGCTTTGGTGCGATGAACGCGATTGTGGATGATGAAGCGGCGGAGATCGTGCAGTATGGCGCGGTGAATCTTGGGATCGCGACGGATACGGAGAACGGGCTGATGGTGCCTGTGATGCGTGATGCGGACCGGATGAATGTTGTTGAACTGGCGCAGTCGATCGCGCAGATCGCGGCGAGTGCACGGGATCGGTCGATCCCGCGTGAGCAGCTGATGGGTTCGAGCTTTACGATCTCGAATGTGGGTTCGCATGCTGGACGGTTTGCGACTCCAGTGATTAACTATCCTGAGGTCGCGATTTTGGCGATTGGTAAGGCGTACGACGGTGCGGTGGTCCAGAACGGCGAGTTGATGGTGGGTAAGGTGCTCCCATTGAGCTTGGCGTGTGATCACCGGGTTGTGGACGGGGCGACGGCGGCTTTGGCGCTTGCTGAGATCGTGGAATCGCTGCAGAACCCTGAGTCGTTGCTTTGAGCGTGTGATTGTTCTTACCCGGTCTCGGATGGACTGATCGCTAGGCCGATCATTGTACCGATCACCAACCAGAGCACCACTGCTGTTAGCCCAACGAGCGGGTTCAACAGCCAGAGCGACCATCGGGGAAGTTTTGAGCCCACGAGCGACATGTTTATGGCAGCGGCAGCCCCTCCGAGCGCTCCACCAAGCATGCCACCAACAGCCATGAGGGCCAGGGGCCACATACAGGCGGCCATGACCAAAGGCGGAAGCTTCTCTTTTTCTGGTTTATCAGGATTTTGCTTCGATAACTCGCTCATTGTGGGCTCCATATGAATCCGAGCAGTATACCGATTCTCTTCAAGCTGGCAAGGAAATCTAGGATTGACTGGGGTTGGGGATCAGCCTATGCTTGGGGCCCGCCGGATGGAAACCGGTGTGATTGAAGGAATGACCATGAAAAACGACACCCACCCAACTTACTACCCATCCTGCAAGGTTTACTACAACGGCGAGGTCGTCATGACCGTCGGCGCGACTGTGCCTGAACTCAAGGTCGATGTGTGGTCGGGCTCGCACCCGTTCTTCACCGGTAAGGCGACCTTCGTGGACGCGGCTGGTCGCGTTGAGAAGTTCCAGAAGAAGTTCGCTGGCAACTACTTCAAATCAAAGAAGTAAGCGACCGGTTCAGCCTGTCGGCTTGATTGTTGATATTCGATGCGCTCTGCAACTGATGTTGCGGGGTGTTTTTTTGTACTTGGATGAGGTGGGTTCTCGGACGGGGGCTTGGGGAGAGCGAGGCAATCTAGATTCGTAGGAACCTGTGCAGTGTTAATTTCGTAAGTTCTTATGTTTCATTGTTTACAGGACCGGAACGATCGGTTATTTTTAGGTGAGGAGCGTGCCATTCCACGGCGAGCGGGCACATCTGGAGAACTGCGAAGGTCTTTGGAATGCGTGGAGATGGTCGAGCAACGGGATTTTTTTGGATGGGCGTGTTTGAGAGCACGGCTTGTCATTCGCTTTATATGAAGGGTTTCCAAATTATGATACGGGATTCATGGATCGTGGCTGTGCTTTTGCCGGCTGTTTGCTTGACGACTCAATCGCTGGGCGCGGTGGCTGCTGATTCGAGCGGTGCTTGCTGCGGGAGTGTTGTCTCCGAACAGGAGTGTGGGGCTTCGACGGATTCGATGTTCGTTGCTGACGAGGCGACGCTTGAGCGGTTCGCTGGTGTGATGCTCCCGATGCTTCCCGAGGAACAACAAGAGCAGATCCTCGCTGTGGGAGGACTCGGGGCGGCGTCGTTTGAGGCGAATGTGTATGGGCTGACGCGGTACTCCGGGGAGGGGACGCTTGAGGAATGGCTCGATGCGTCGCTTGCGAAGATTTCTGAGAACCCGATGACCGATCGGCAGATCGAGGCGTTGTATTCAATCGCTGATGTGGTTGAGTCTGATGGGGTGACGCCTGAGATGTGCTTTGCGCCTGATGCGCCGGGGTCGTATGTGTGGATGGTCCGCGAGTTGCTTGCGGTCAACAACCCGAATCCCAATGCGTTTCAGCAGCGGAACCGGTGGACCCGTACGGTGATGAGTGGCCAGGGTCTTGAGCAGGGTGATCCGACCATCATTACCTATTCGTTTGTTCCCGATGGGACCTTTATACCAAACGCGGGGTACGGGTCGGGGAGTTCGCAGCTTTTCGCGTGGCTCAATAGTGTGTATGGGGATACCGCGACCTGGCAGGGGATCTTTGCTCAGGTCTTTGATCGCTGGGCTGCGCTGACGGGGGTGAGTTATGTGTATGAGCCGAACGATGATGGGACTTCACAACGCGACTTTGATGGTGTGCTCGGAATCCGTGGAGATGTGCGCATCGCGGCGATGATTCTCGATGGGAACTCTGGCTTGCTTGCGTACAACTACTATCCCGAGTTTGGCGGCGAGATGGTGATGGATGCGTTTGACTCGTTCTACAACAACACCTTCGGTGATTCGCTGGGGTTCCGGAATGTGATTGCGCACGAGCATGGTCATGGCTTGGGGATGGGGCATGTGTGCCCGGTGTTTCAGACCAAACTGATGGAGCCGTTTGTGTCCTTTGCGTTTGATGGGCCGCAGCTTGATGATGTGCTCAATGGGCATCGGCATTACGGTGATCCGCAGGAACCCAATGACACCGCGGCGGAGGCGACCGATCTTGGGAGCTTTGATGTCAATGTGGGGTTCGACTTTGATCTTGTGAGTATTGATGATCCGGACGATCGTGATTTTTATAAGGTGACTGTGGAGGTGCCTTCGCTGATTACCTTTATCGTGACACCGGATGCGGATACCTATCGGCAAGGGCCTCAGACTGAGAACTGTGATTCCGAAGATGATAGTTCGGTGCTGACCAACTACAACATTATCCATGATCTTCGTCTGAATGTGTACACCTCGGACGATCTGGTCAACCCGGCCTTTACATCGCTTAGTGGTCCCCCTGGGGAGAGTGAGATTATGGAGTTCCCGGCGTCTGCGGCGGGGGACTATTTCTTTGAGGTGTATGTGGTTTCGACGCGGGAAAATGTCCAGATGTACCGGATTGATGTCGGTACGGAACCGATTTTGGCGATCTCGGCGCAGACGCCGGCGTACCTTGAGCCTGGGTTTGAGAACACCTTCTCGGTGACGCTCAATCCGTTTGACCAGACTATTGAAACGGGGACGGAGTCTTTGTACTACCGTTCGCAGCCGGGCGCGTACACGCGGGTTCCGCTTGTGCCTGCGGGTGGGTTGGAGTACACCGCGACGCTCCCTGGATTTCGGTGTAATCCTGATGCGGTGATCGAGTTCTATCTGGAAGCGAGCACGATCGGAGTTGATGAGCCTTACACACTGCCGTTTGGCGGGGGCGATGCGCCGTTTGAGGCGTTGATTGGTTCGACCGTCTCGTTCTTTACTGACAACTTCCAATCGAGTTTGGGATGGACGGTCACGGGACCGATTGTGGGCCAGAATGCTGGTCGATGGGAGCGTGGGGTCCCTGCGGGTGATGGCACCCGGGGTGATCCGGCGGTTGATGGTGATGGCTCGGGCATGTGCTTTGTGACAGGCAACGGTGCTCCCGGTTCAAACTCCGATGTCGATGGTGAGGCAACGATTTTGAACTCGCCTTTGTTTGATATTTCGAATGTTGATCGTCCGAGTGTCTCGTACTGGCGTTGGTTTGACAACACCGGTTCCGGGGTTGGGGCTGGTCCTGGTGAAGATGATTTCACGGTCGAGATGTCCGACGACGGCGGGACCACTTGGTTCTTGCTGGAGGTTGTTGATGCGATCTCGGCGCAGGCGCGGGGCGGTTGGTTCTTTGTTGAGCACGATCTGGTGAGAGTTGTTGAGTCGTCGACAGATATCGCGGACTTTGACTTTACGACATCGCAGCTTCAGTTCCGTTTCATTGCTGTGGATCTTCTCAATACTTCTGTGATTGAAGCGGGTATTGATGGTGTCTCGGTCAGTGAGCTGGCGTGTGTTGACCCACAACCGATTATCTCGCTTGTTGAAGAGCCTGCGACGGAGATGGCGTCGGGTGATGACTTTGTGTTTGATGTGATTATTGAAGAGCAGAACGATCCTGTGGCTCCCGGCACCGCGATGCTTGCGTATGCGAGTGGCGAGGGTTTGTTTGATGTGACGACGGGTCTTGATCTTGAGTACACCTTGGTGCCTTTGGTTCACAATGGTGGCAGCAGCTACACCGCGACGATCCCGGCGCAGGAGTGCATCGAGAATCGGGATGAGCTTTTATCTGGATACTTCGATGTGTATTACTACCTTCAGGTCCAGGGCGTGCAGACGGGGGTGACCACATTCCCGGATGTTGATACGGAGTTCCCGTTTGGGATCAATATTGGTGAGCCGGTGCAGGTCTTTGAGGACAGATTTGAGCTTGATACCGGGTGGCTTGTTTCCGGCGGTGCTGTGGGACCGAGCAATGGTGCTTGGGAACGCGGGGTGCCTGCGGGTGATGGGAGCGGCGGTGACCCGATCTCCGATGCGGACGGGTCTGGGATGTGCTATGTGACCGGAAACCTTGGCGCGGGGATGATCTCCGATGTGAACTCTCTGACGATGCTGACCTCGCCTGTGTTTGATGCGGAGGATTTGATCAACCCGACGATGCGGTACTACCACTGGTACAACAACACCGGCGAGCCCGGTGTGCCGGGCAACGATGTGATGGAGGTTGGGATCTCGTACGATGGCGGCGCGTTCTATGAAACGATCGATATCTTCGGGCCCAATACTGGCGAGTCAATGGGTGGCTGGATCATGTCAGAGCTCAATCTCAATCAGTTCCAGTCCACAACCTCCACGATGCGTGTCCGGTTCTTGGTCTCTGATCAGAACGCGGATTCGGTGATCGAAGCGGGTATTGATGGCGTGACGATCTCGGGGCTGGTGTGCGAGTATGTTGTCGCGTGTCCTGCCGATCTGACTGGGGAGGGTTTATTGAACTTCCTCGATGTTTCCGCGTTCCTCACGGCGTATGGGAACCAAGACATCGTCGCGGACTTCAGCAAGGACGGACAGTTCAACTTCCTCGATGTATCCACATTCTTGACAGCGTTCGGCGCGGGATGCCCATAAGGACAGCACTTCGAAGCAACACGACTTGAGTTTCCCAACGCCCCCTCATATGAGGGGGCTTTTTTTGACTGGAGCGGTGGTTTTGGGGTGAGATCCATGTATAATCCGTTTATCTGGATATACGGAGATTGCCATGTCTGAACGCTCAACCCCGCTTCAATCATCACCGGCTCGTGTTTCGATTCTGGATCGGATGCGCCAGAAGCTGCTCGTCTGGGACGGGGCGATGGGGACGCAGATTCACAATCTGGATTTGAGTGTCGATGGGGATTATCAGGGGTGCGAGAACTGCACGGATATTCTGTCGCTGACTCGTCCGGATCAGATTGTGGAGATCCACCGGGATTATTTCAGGGCGGGCGCGGATGTGGTCTCGACGAACACCTTTGGTGCGGCGGCGCATGTGCTGTCGGAGTTTGATCGCGCCGATGATGCTCGCGCGTTGTCGAGGAGTGCGGCGGAGATTGCTCGGGGGGCGGCGGATGAGTTTGCGACTGCGGAGTGGCCTCGGTTTGTGGCGGGGTCGCTTGGGCCTGGGACGAAGCTGATTACGCTTGGGCAGATCGGGTTTGATGATCTGCGGGATTCGTACGCGCAGGCGGCGATGGGGTTGATCGAGGGCGGGGTTGATGTGGTGCTCATTGAGACCTGTCAGGATTTATTGCAGATCAAGTGCGCGATTCAGGGGGTTCGGAAGGCGGCTAAGGAGCTTGGGCTGAGCGAGGACTCGGTACCGATCTTTGTGTCGGTGACGATCGAGCAGACGGGGACGATGCTTGTGGGGTCATCGATTGAGGCGGCGATCGAGGCGCTGCGCCCGATGCCGATCGCGGCGATTGGTTTGAACTGCGCGACTGGGCCTGTCGAGATGATGAACCATGTGCGGACGCTGGCGCAGTTGTGGGATCGACCGATCACGGTGATGCCCAACGCGGGATTGCCTGTACTGCAGGCGGGGCAGACGGTGTACCCGCTGGATGCGGAGGGGTTCACGAAAGCTGTAGCCCCGATGCTCAAGGAGGGCTTGGTGGATGCGATTGGTGGGTGTTGTGGGACATCCCCAAGGCATATTGAGGTGCTGCGGTCGTATGTGGATTCGGTGGAGAAGGTTCAACGACCAGCGCCGGTGTTTGCGCCTGCGTGTTCGTCGTTGTATTCATCGGTGGAGTTTCGGCAGGATTTGTCGATCCTGATTGTTGGGGAGCGGTGCAACTCGTCGGGATCGCGGAAGTTCAAACGGCTGCTCGAAGAACAGGACTTCGAGGGGATCGTGTCGCTGGCGCGTCAGCAGGTGCGGGATGGGTCGCATGTGCTGGACATCAATGTGGATGTCGCGGGTCGGGACAACCCGGCGGATATGCACGAGGTGGTGTCGCGGATTGTCAAGCAGGTCGATGCGCCGTTGATGCTCGATTCGACGAATCCGAGGGTGATCCTTGCGGGACTCAAGGCGGCGGCGGGCAAGTGCATCATCAACAGCGCGAACTTTGAAGAGGGGGACGAGAAGTTCGATGAGCTGTGCGCGATGGCGAAGGACTACGGCGCGGCGCTGGTGATCGGGACGATTGATGAAGACATCGAGAACGCGATGGCTCGGACGGCGGATCGGAAACTTGAGATCACCAAACGCGCGATCGCGCGGGCGACGACGGTGCATGGGCTCAAGGTGTCGGATTTGTTTATTGATCCGTTGGTGCTGCCGGTATCGACGGGGATGGATTCGGACCGGCGGAGTGCGTCGGAACTGGTTGAGGGGACCAAGCGGATCCGTGCCGCGTTTCCCGATGTGCAGCTGACCTGCGGGCTTTCCAATGTGTCCTTCGGGCTCAATCCCGCGGCTCGGGTGGTGATCAATGCGGTGCTGCTGCATGAACTGACGCAGGCGGGGATGACGAGCGCGATTCTGCATGCGTCGAAGATTACGCCGCTGCATGCGATGGATGAAGCGCAGAAGAACGCGGCGATGGAACTGATCTGGGATCGTCGGGATGCTTCGGTTGGTGGGACTGGGCTTCCGGAGGGGATCAGCGATCCCAAGCATGATCCGTTGTCGCACCTGATTGAACTGTTCGAGGGCGAGCAGGAGCAGAGCAGCGCCAAAGAGATCAAAGACTTGACGCTTGAGGAGAAGCTGCGGGCGCACATTATTGATGGGGAGCGAGACTTTCTTGATGAGACGATTGAGGAGGCGCTCGGGAAGTACAAGCCTTTGGAGATTATCAATGACCATCTGCTTGCGGGGATGAAGACGGTTGGTGAGCTGTTTGGTTCTGGGCAGATGCAGTTGCCGTTTGTGTTGCAGAGCGCGGAGGTGATGAAGCGGGCGGTGGCGCTGCTTGAGCCTCATATGGAGAAGGACGATGTAAGCTCGAAGGGTTCGATTGTGCTTGCGACGGTGAAGGGGGATGTGCACGACATCGGGAAGAACCTTGTGGATATTCTGCTTTCGAACAACGGGTTTACGGTGCACAATCTTGGGATTAAGCAGCCGATTGATACGATCCTCAAGGCGTTCCATGAGACGAAGGCGCAGGCGATTGGGCTTTCGGGATTGCTTGTCAAGAGCGTGAATGTGATGGAGGACAACCTTGGGCATCTGAATGATGCGGGGATTACGGTCCCGGTATTGCTTGGTGGGGCGGCGTTGACGCGGAGTTATGCGGAGGGGCATCTGACGAGTGTGTACAAGGGGGATCTGCATTACTCGAAGGATGCGTTTGATGGGCTCGACACGATGAACGCGATTGTGAGCGGGACGAGCGGATCGCTCTTGGAAGCGGCGAGGGAACGCGCGAGCAGCCGAAAGAAAACAATTGCGGCACACAGCGAGCGCGTTGAGGGCGCGAAGGCCGCACAAACGGCGGTTGGTGTGTTGGAGCGGTCGTCGGTGGTGCGGGACAATGAGGTGCCGACGCCTCCGTTCTGGGGGACTCGGGTGGTTGAGGAGATCAGTCTTCCGGATATTTTTGCGTACATCAATCCGACGGCTTTGTATAGCGTGCAGTGGCAGCTCAAGCGTGGGAAGCAGGAGAAGGCGGCGTATCAGGCGATGCTTGATGATGTGGCTCGTCCGAAGTTTGAGGAGCTTAAGCGGGCGTGTTTGGCGGATTCGATTTTGCAGCCGAGGGTTGTGTATGGGTACTGGCCTTGCAGCAGCGATGGGGATTCGGTGGTGGTTTTTGATCCGGAGGATCATGATCGGGAACTCCAGCGGTTTGCATTCCCACGGCAACCAGCGAATAAGCATTTGTGCATTGCGGATTTTTATCGTGACCTTGATGAGTGCAAAGCGACTGGATCGCGCGATGTGATCGCGATGATGTGCGTGACGATGGGGGAAGAAATCAGTCGGCATACGAAGCGGTTGTTTGAGGACAATCAGTACCAGGATTATCTGTACTGGCACGGGCTCGGGGTCGAGGCGGCGGAGGGACTTGCGGAGCTTTGGCACAAGCGGATCCGTCAGGAGCTGGGGTTTGGGCACGAGGATTCGAGTGTGATGTCCGAGTTGTTCCAGCAGAAGTATCGCGGGTCGCGGTACTCGTTTGGGTATCCCGCGTGTCCGGACATGAGTGCGCACACGACGATGTGGTCGCTGCTGGATCCGACGCGGATCGGGTGTCATCTGACGGAGAACTACCAGATCGATCCGGAGCAGTCGACCTGCGCGATTGTGTCGCACCATCCTGAGGCGCGGTATTTCAACGCGTGAAAACGAGTCTTGATTTATGAGCCGGCTTGGGTTGTTCGTTGTTTGAGCAGGAGCGCGAGGAAGACTGGGCCACCGATCAACGCGGTGAGGACTCCGATGGGGATGCGGCCGGCTTGGGTTTCGATGACTCGTGAGAGGACATCGGCGCCGACGACCATCGATGCCCCCACCACTGCTGATCCGATCATGAGACCGGCGTGGCGTGGTCCGATGAGGACGCGGACGATGTGGGGGCTGACCAATCCGACGAATCCGATGGGGCCTGCGAGGACGATTGAAATCGTGGTCAGGAGACCTGCGCCCAGCAGTTGTGTGGTGCGGATGGGTCCGACGCGGAGGCCGATGCTTTTGGCTTCGTCGTTTGGGAGTGATCCCGCGTCGTAGGCGGTGGACTGGAAGAGACCAAGTGCGAGCACGGCGAGGGTGATGATTGTGGAGGCGAGCAGGTGTGGATTGGTGAGGTCTTGGCGGAGGTTGCCCATCATCCATCGGCTGGTCCCGAATCCTCGATCGGGCATCTGGGACGCGACGAGCATGGTTGCGGCGCCGAGGATGACGGAGACGATGACGCCGATGAGGATCATGGTGACGGGGTCGATGATGCCTCGTCGCTGTGAGAGGGCGTAGACGAGGGCGAGGACGGCGACGGCACCAACGAGTGCGGGGATGGTCGCGCCTCCGACGCTGAGCGACGCGCCGGTTATGAAGATGGTGAGGGTGACGGCGAATCCCGCTCCGGCGCTGAGTCCCATGAGGTCGGGGGCGGCGAGGGGGTTGCGGAGGAGTGATTGGAGGAAGACGCCTGCGATGCCCAGCGTGGCGCCGACGATTGAACCGGTCCAGACGCGGTGGATGCGGAGGTTCATGATGGTGTCGTTGTCGGGGAATCCCCAGTGGTTGAGCTGGGTGAAGCCTCCGGTGCCTGCGGCGAGGCGGATGGTGGCGAGGATGAGGAATCCGAGCGTGAGCGCGAGCAAGGTGATGAGTGATCGTTTGTTCATCAACGCCTTTCCGCGATTGGGTTGGTTTAGAACTTCATGCGCTGGGACATGGCGCGTTGCATGTCGCGTTGGTTTTCGCGGTCGGCGATTGCGTGGCGTTTGTCGTGTTGGGCTTTGCCTCGCGCGACGCCGAGGAGGATTTTGGCGTGTGCTCCGGAGAAGTAGAGTTTGAGAGGGACGAGGGTGACGCCTTTGACATCGACGGAGCGGGCGAGTTTTTCGATCTCTCGTTTTTTGGCGAGGAGGATGCGGTCGCGTTTGGGGCGGTGGTTGAGTGCGCCAGCGGGTTGGTACGGGGGGATGTCGATCTGGTGGAGGGTCAGGCGGGGGGGCTCGAGATCGACGGTGATGAAGCCCTCTTTGAGGGAGCAGTTGCCGTCGCGGATGCTTTTGACTTCCGATCCTTCCAGAACGATCCCTACCTCCATCGTGTCTTCGATGAAGTAATCATGGCGGGCACGACGGTTGTCGTACACCGGGGTGTTGGTCTTGGATTTCTTGTTCTTCTTGGCCATTGCTGTGGGAAGGATAGGGAGGTCGGGTGGGTGGATCACCTACTATTGTCGTCTATGTCGATGACTGTCCGTGTCATTCTGTGTGTGTCGCTGCTGATTGTGGGTGGTTGCACTCGAGGGGCCAACGCTCGGCTGGAGCTTGGCGCGATGCAGCGGACCCCCACTTTCCTAGATTCGGAAGCATCTGGATTGCCTAAACGGACGGCGATGGAGCGGTCGCGGTGGGATACGACGGTGGTGATTGCGCCGGTGGATGGGGTGGTGCATGGCGCGGTGATGCGGCGGGTGCCGTTCCCGAGAAAGAGTTATTCTCCGCGTCGGTATGGGTTGGTGCCGACTTCGGAGACCGCACTTGAGTTTCAGCGTGAGGGTGGGATCGGGGCGAGTCTGGGGATGGCTTTTGGGGTGTGTGATGAGATTGGGTCGTCGTTGACTTGTATCTTTGATCCGTTTGAGATGCACTACGAGCTGAGCAATACACTCTGGAGTCCGATGCAGGTCTGGAAACGGACAACTCAGGAAGACAACTGGTCGTCGGGGCTCCCGATTCAACACACACAGGATGCAGACAATGAATGACAACCCTCCGAACTATCCGTTCAATGAATCGCTTGAGATCAGCGTGGTCGAGACGAATGAGAAGCATTCGTCGGGGGCGGATGATTTTTTGTTGCTTGATGTGCGTGAGCCGCACGAGCTGGCGATCGCTTCGATTGAGGGCGCGACGCATGTTCCGATGGGGAACATTCCCGCGGCTCTTGCGGAACTGGACATCGAAGAGGACACGCTGGTTGCGGTGTTGTGCCGAACCGGGAAACGGTCGCTTGATGTGGCGTTGTATATGCAGCAGCAGGGCTTTACTGGCGCTCGTTCGATCGCGGGCGGGATTCATTGGTGGTCGGATCGGCTTGATCCCACGATTGCGAAGTATTGATTATGAACAGTACCGATTGTATTGAACTCAGTTTGGCGCATTCTCCGGATTCGGATGATCTGGTGATGTGGTGGCCTTTGACTGGGATTACGAATCCGGATGGGACTCCGATTGCTGGGCCGCTCGGGAAGCCTCAGCTTGATACTGGACCGTTCCGGTTTGATTTGGTGGCGCGGGATGTGCAGGAGCTCAACGAGCTTGCGATTGATCCAGGCGTAGGGGTGCCTTATGACATCACGGCGATCTCGTGTGCGGCGTATCCCGCGATTGCGGATCGGTATGTGATTACGCGCTCTGGTGGGTCGTTTGGGGAGAACTATGGTCCCAAGGTGGTGGCGCGGGATGATTCTCCGATGCGGTCGCTGGATGATTTGACATCGGAGACGGTGATCGGGGTGCCTGGGGTGAATACGAGCGCGTTTTTGACGCTGAATCTGATTACGCCGGGGTTCAAGTTTGTCCCGATGCTGTTCTCGGATATTCCGGATGCGGTGGTTGCGGGGGATGTGGATGCGGGGTTGCTAATTCACGAGGCGCAGCTGACCTTTGGTGAATCTGGGTTGCGTCAGGTTGGGGATATTGGTCAGTGGTGGCATTCGGATACGGGTGGGAAGCCGTTGCCACTTGGGCTCAATGTAGTGGCGCGGTCGCTGGATACTCGGTTTGGGGACGGGACCTGTCAGCGGGTTGCGGACCTGCTTACCGCGTCGATCGAGACGGCGGTGCGGGAGAAGGAAGCGTCGAGATTGCACCTGCAGATCAACAAGGGGGCGCGGACGGAGTGGGATGATCCGGAGCTGGTGGATCGGTATCTGGATATGTATGTGTCTGGGTTGACGCTGGATATGGGTTTGCGGGGACGCGAGGCGATTGAGCTGCTGCTTGGGCGGGGTGCTTCTGCTGGTTTGTGTCAATCGGTGGGAAGTGTTGAGATCATGTAAGGGTCGGCTCCTACGCTTTGGGTGGTTGCTGATTCTGGCTGATTCCTGACTGTGCTTTGATTGGGAGTTCTTATGACCCGTGCCGTGCATTTGCCCGTCTTGGATTGCTCTGTGGACGATCGCCCGAAGGAGGAGTGCGGGGTGGTGGCGGTGTGGAATCATGAGGACGCGGTGCCTTTGGGGTATCTTGGGTTGTTTGCGCTGCAGCATCGCGGTCAAGAGGCGGCTGGGATGGCGGCGAGTTCCAATGGGAAGATTCATGTCGAGCGTGGGCAGGGGTTGGTGTCCGATGCGCTTACGCCGGATCGGCTCGAACGGCTCAACACCTATTACCACAAGAATGATTCGACGAATCGAGGGGTGATCGGGCACACGCGGTATTCCACGGCTGGGGGTTCCGGGATTGAGAATGTGCAGCCTTTGGTTGAAACGATGTTCGATGGCGTGATCGGGGTGGCGCACAACGGGAACCTGATTAACTCGACGATCTGGAGACAGGAGCTTTCGCGTCGGGGGCAGATCTTCCATACCTCGTCGGATACGGAGGTGATGATCCACCTGCTCGCATCACCAGACACACGGGATACGGCTGATCCGACGGCGGCGATGCTGCGGAACTTGCAGGGCGCGTTCTCGCTGGTGCTGTTGTTTGAGGATCGGATCGAGGCGGCGCGTGATCCATGGGGGTTCCGTCCGTTGGTGCTTGGGGAACTTGCGGATGGGTCTCCGGTGGTTGCATCGGAGACGGTGGCGCTCGATGTGATGGGGGCGAAGTTCATCCGCGAGATTGAGCCTGGGGAGATTGTGACGCTGAGCGATGATGGCGTGCGGTCGCGGAAGTATGCGCAGGCGATGACGCCGTTGGCACGGTGTGTGTTTGAGCATGTGTACTTTGCGAATCCCGCGTCGCAGGTGTTCGGCCAGAATGTGCTGGTGTCGCGTGAGGAGTTTGGGGTACAGCTCGCGAAGGAGTCTCCGGTTGAAGCGGATATTGTGATGCCGATGCCGGACTCTGGACGGAGCGCTGCAAATGGGTACGCGAATGAATCGGGGATTCCATACCGCGAGGGGATCGTGCCCAATCGGTATGTCGGGCGCACCTTTATCAAACCAACGCAAGCGGAACGCGCGGCGGCGGTTCGGCTCAAGCTCAATGTGGTCGCTGAGATTGTCAGCGGCAAGCGGGTGATTATCGTGGACGACTCGATCGTGCGTGGGACCACGACGCGGGAGAAGATGAAACAAATCCGTGCAGCGGGCGCCAAGGAGATCCATGTGCGGATCTCGTGTCCACCGATCACACATCCGTGCTTCTTTGGGGTGGACTTTGCGACATCGGACCAACTGATTGCGCATGAGAAGAGCGTGGAAGAGATCCGCGAGTTCCTCGGGGTGGACTCGCTGCATTACCTGAGCAGGGAGGGGATGCTCGGGGTGATGAAGAATGCAGAGAGCGGGTACTGCACGGCGTGCTTTACCGGGGAGTACCCGATCGATCCGGCGCGGCCGCTGGCGTGCGAGGTTTCGGCGAAGGCGATGTCCTAAACCTGCTCTTTGCCAAGCTGATTATTGAAGGAAGTCGCCTCGGGAACCGACGCTGGTGCCTGAGGTGCCGAAGGGTTGGAAGACGAACCCGATGCTGGTCTCGGCGTTGATGTTGTCGTAGTACACGGAGAGTCCGAGCGTTCCGATCTGGAAGCGGCGGTCGACTCGCGCGAAAAAGGTCTGGAAGTCGTTCTGGTCAAAGTTGTAGTCCGCTGAAGTGGTGATCGAGTATTTGTCCGTGAGGATGTAGGTCATGCGTCCGAAGAGGAAGCTTGCGTCCACGGCTCGGATGTCGCGGTATTCGAGGGAGCTTGAGAATCCTTGGTGGGTGACGAGGACGCCTGTGCTGGTGCGGGATGCTTTGTCGAGGTCTGTGTCGAAGATGAGTGATCCTGAGAACGCGAGTACATCGGTTGGGGAGAAGATGAACTCGGACCCGACATAGGTTCCGGGGTTGGAGAGCTCGGGACGCGGGGCGTAGTAGTGCGGGATGACGCTGGTGCCTGCTCGGTCGCTGGACCAGACATACTCGGTGTTGAGTTTGAGGATGTCCGCGTCGCGCCAGCGTCCGGGGCCGCCTCGCTTGGTTTGCCAAGTCTGATCGATCGCGGCACGGAACATGGTTCCGCGCAGGAGGCCTTCGACATCGTCGTCGAAGATGGGGGTGTCGGTGACGGCGTATCCGGAGTCCGCTTGCCAGAGGGTGACTGAGGGTTCGACGATGTGGCGGATGCGGTGGATGTCGAGGAAGTCGTTGTTGGCTTGGTCGTTGACTCTCGTGAGCGTGGTCGCGACGGTGACACCGGCGGCCCCCCAGTAGCGGGCGTTGTCGGTCTGGTTTGGCGAGAAGGTGTCGAAGGTGGTGTCGTAGGCGGTGATGCGTCCGACGAGGAACGGATTGATTCGGAGGGCACCTGCGTCGAATCTCGCGCTGAGTTCGTGGCGGGTGTCGAAGCGTCCGACGAGGTCTTCGTCGAGGCCGAGGGCACGCTGGGAATCGGCGAGGGACTGGGTTGGGGTGATCCCGAACGCGGAGTTCGAGAGTCCCGGGGTGAGGAATCCATATTCTGAAGCGGTGGGTTCTGAGAATCGCAGACGCATCGCGCCGATGGATGCTTCGTATTGGTAGTCGAACACGCCCGGCAGGGTGTTCTCGAAGGGGTCGAGGTAGGTTGAGACGAACTTTGCGTCGGGGAGTTTGTCGACCGCGTATCCCGGTGACTGGAGCAGGTGTTCGGAGGCGAAGAAGTCGTTGGGGTTTGCGGAGAGTTCGATGGCGAGTTGGGTTCGTTCTCCGGTGCGCTCTAAGCGGAGCATGGAGTCGAAGTCTGGGGTGGTGCGTCCGAGTTGGCGTTCGAAGGCGGGGATGTATGCTTCGTCGGAGATGTAGGTTGCTTTGGAGACGAGGGTCCAGGCGTTGTCGAACTCCCAGATGTCGTCGATGCTGATCATGCCTCGGGTTTTACCGGAGCGGTCTATTTTGAGACCGGAGGACATGATGTCGGTGCCGTTGTCGTCTGGGACGAGGTAGGAGCGGAGGTTGCCTCGGTGCTGGTCGGTGTTCCAGGTGGAGTCGAGTCCGAATCCGATGCCGCGCTCTCCGTAATAGTCGAGTTGGAGACTGGATTTGACATTCGGGATTGGGTCTACGCCGAAGAGTGAGTAGGCGTCCCAGCGGGTGCGGATACTGATGCCTGTTTGGTTGGAGTCACCGACGCGGATTTCTTTGAGGGGGAAGGAGTCGGTGTCGCCTTTGATTTGGGGGAGCCAGAAGATGGGGAGGGATCCGAGTCGGAGGGTGATGTTTTTGCCGTCGATGAAGACTCTGCGGACGAGGTCGGTTCCGGGTTGTGCGGATTGGTCTGCGATGCCGTCGGCGTTGTCGTCTCCTGCGAAACCTTGGAGTCCGGCGCTGATGCCGCTGCTCAGGTTGCTGGCGAGTCCGAGGAGTCCGGTTTGCTTTGGTCGCTCGTCGCGGATGGAGACTTTGAGGGTGGAGACGCCGATGCTCAGGTCGGGCTCGAAGAACGCGCTGTTGGAGATGCGTGCTTTCTTCGCTTCAAACTCTCCGAGCGAGGTTTGGCGGACGGACTGGGCTCTGAGGTACAACGGCATGTTGGTGCGTTGGTCGGTCGTCCAGAAGACGGCGTCGAGCATGAGCATTTTGTCGTTGATCAGGTCGATGTAGATTTTGGGTGAACGGACGGACCAGTCGGCGTTGCCCGCGAAGACGCCTCCTTCGAGGTAGATGCCTTCGATTTCTGATGCGTTGAGCTGGGTGGGTGCTGCGGTGGTGGTGTTGCCGTCGCGGAGGAAGATGACGACGCGTTGTGCTTCGAGGTCCATCGTTTGACGGGACACGGCGTCTTGGTATTGCATGGTGACCCCGCCGTGGGCGGTGATGGTGGCGGGTCGTGAGACTTGGTTTGTGATGCCATCGATGCCGTCGATGTCTTCGAGTTCTTCGATGGCTTCTTGTGGTCCTTGGACGGTGACTTTGCCGTTGATCGCGATGGAGAAGATGCCGGTGGACTTGAAGATGGGGGCTTGCTCTGGGCGTTCGGCGATGGCGGGTGTGGGGGTTGGGATTGCCGCGTCTGTTTGTGTTTGGACTGATGGCTGGGTTGGTTGTTGGGCTTGTTGGGCTGGCTGTTGAATGGGCTGCTGGGTCGGTTTTGTAGACGGCTGGTTGTTGGTCGGCTGGTCGTTTGTTGCCACCGCTTGGGTTGGTGCGGTTGAAGATGTTGAGCGGGCGCGGGCGAGGGCTTGCTCGACTCTTGATTGCTTGCGTGCTGCGGTTGGGATCGGGAGGGACCGCGCAACTGTGGTTTGCCGTGCGGGCGTGGTTGGGAGTTCTTTGGGTGCCCAGCGGAGGGTGGTTGCGGGGGCTGCTGGTTCGGGGGCTGGTTCGGGAGTCGTGTCTGGGGAGAGGACTCGGCGTTGGTAGAGTTCGCTGGCGCGGGTCATGAACTTGGTCATGTCCTGGCGGGTTGGGAGGTGGTCGATGCGGGCGCCGAGGCGGAGTTTGATGGAATCGTCGAGTTTGACGACTGCTCGGAGGGGGACGCGTTTGCCGGTGAAGCTGCCGTCGGTGTTGGCAAAGTCTTCGAAGACTGCGAAGACCTGGTAGGTGCCTGATTCGAGGGGTCGCATCCAGAGCTGGGCGCGTCGTGCTTTGACTTTAGACCCACCGATTACGGCTTCCACATCTCGGTCGAGGACGATGTGGGTGGTGGCGCTTGTGGGGTTTCTCCAGACCCATCCGGATTCGGCGCTGAGGATGATGACGCCATTGATGGGTTCGATGGCGAGGTCGATCTGGTCGAAGGGGTCTGGGGTGGTTGCTGTTGATGGGGTTGGGGCGGGTTGAGCGTAGACGGCACCGGATGAGGCGGCGAAGGACGCGGCGGCCCCTGCGGAGAGGACGAGGCCGGCGAGAATCCGTTGAGCGGTTGTGCTGGCTGTCTTCATGGGGCTGGGCATCGGTGGCGGGTCTTCCTGCTCGCGATCGGGTGGCCGCGGGACCGAATTGTACTGTGCTTTCGACAACCAAAGTACGCGCTGGGATCATCAATCACAAGTCGATCACTACCCTAGGCATGGAACTCGGGCGATCACGCCTATATGCTCGTTCCATGAGCACACACACAAGCAGAAGAATGATCGCTGAAATGAACCCCTCAGAGCGGCTTGATGGCGTCTTTGCCATCGCCAACTCGCAGCAGGGGATGACCAAGAACGGCAAGCCCTACCTCCGGTGCCTGCTAGGGGACGCTTCGGGACAGACCGCTGGACGGATGTGGTCGATTGATGAGGCCCATTTCCAGAGACTCCCCACCGACGGGTTCGTGTGGGTCGAGGGCGAGACGCAGGCGTATCAGGGTGAGCTGCAGATTATTATCCACAACATCGATGCGCATGATCCGACTCCTGAGGAGATCCGCGACCTGCTGCCTTCATCGACGCGTGATCCCAAGATCATGTTCGAAGAGGTGCTGGAACTGCTCAACACGCTCGAACATCCTGCGATGCAAGCGCTTGCCAAAACCTACCTCAGCGACGAGCACCTGATGGACGCGTTCCGCTCCGCTCCCGCGGCGGTCAGACTGCACCATGCGTACCTCGGCGGGCTCCTTGAGCACACACTGACGCTGATGCAGATCGCGGACAAGATTTGCCCGCTGTACCCCAAGATCAACCGGGACATCGTGATGATGGGGCTGTTCCTCCACGACCTTGGCAAGACACGCGAGCTGTTCTTTGATCGTGGGTTCGGGTACTCGGATCGGGGCGAGCTGATCGGTCACCTTGTTGAAGGGGCGATCATGCTCCACGACAAGACGCAGCAGATGATGCTCGAGACCGGGACGCGGATGCCTGCGGGGGTCCTGACCGTGCTCCAGCACATCATCATCTCCCACCACGAACGACCAGAATACGGCGCTGCGAAGGTGCCGTCGTCTCCTGAAGCGGTGATGGTGTCGTTGATCGACAACCTTGATGCGAAGACCGTGTTGACACTCGCGGCGGCTCGTCCGGAACGCGAGAATATCGCGTTGGGTGGAAACTTCACCGAGAAGAACTGGGCGCTTGGGACGAAACTGTACAAGCCCGATCCGCTGGCGGACTGACCCCCCAAAGTAAGTCTTCCTCAAAAATGAGGTCATCGTAGTTTGCGCATTTAGTTTGCGCACCTAGTTTGCGCACATAGTCTGCGCACCAAGGCACCCATCATCCCTGAGGGGGATGATGAGCTCCTGGGTGCTTGCTTGTTTGGCTGGTTGGTTGGTTGGATCAGTCGATTTTTTGAGCGCTGTTCCGGTCGAGTTGTTGTTTCATGTGTTGCATCATCGCGCGGATTTCTTCGAGTTCTCGTTGTTGGCGTTGGGAGTCGGCTTGGAGGGCGGCGTTCTGTTCTTGGAGGATGTCGTAGTTGGTTCGTGGTGCGGTTGTGGGTGTTTGATCGTCTGGGGTGTTGATGCCTGTTTCGCGGGAGACGGTGCCGTAGGCGGTTGGGATGAAGATCGCGGAGAGTTGTTTGTCGAGGACGGTGAAGCTCCCTGCGGTGCTGTTCTGGTCTCCGAGGAAGTAGTAGGTGTTGGCGCCTTGGACAGCGGGGAAGATCGCTTGGACGGTCACGGGGTAGTCGTAGCTTCCGCTCGCTCCGTTTCCATCCATGCGGAGTTCGACATCGCCGTTGGTTGGCATTGATGTGGAGAGTGCGGAGACCCCGAAGTTCGCCGTCGCGGTGCTGGGATTGGAATGACCGATGGTGACTTCAGCGGTCGCGATGACGAAGACATAGCCGGCGGTGGGCGCGTTGATCGTGACGGAGTCGAGCACATCGGTCACGCCGCTTGCAGGGGTGAGCACGACTGACAACGCGTTGGCGGTTTCTGCGACGCCTGCTTCGTTGTAGATTTCGAGTGCTTCGATCGCGTTGTTTGGGATCGCGACGCTGGAGTTCCCTGATGATCTGGTGTTGAGGAAGATGGACTCGGTTTCGCCGAAGATCGAGACGATTGCGGATTCGGTTCCAGCGGAGTTTCCTTCGAGAACGATCCCGAAGTCCCCAATATCGTTGCGTGTGATATAGGCAAATCCCCCACCACCTGCGGAGTTGTCGTTGTACATTCTGGAGGTGATGGTGTTCCCGTTGCCGTAGAGTGCGATATCACCTGCTCCGAATCCGTTCTCGAAGAACAGGGCGCGTGGGTCGCCGTTGGCGTTGTTGATTCGGATCGCGGCGTCTTGATCGGTGTTGCTGTGGAGTTCGAGGATGCCGCTACCAGGGGCGAAGAAGATCTCGTTGCCGTTGTCGAACGCGGCTTGGAGATCCGTTCCTGATCGCAGCGCGTAGTTTGCGAGCGGTGCGGGAGAGATGCGCTGGCGCGGGGTGATCTGGGTGTAGCCCCCGACTCCTGCGGGACGGATCGCGATGTTCAACCAGCGGACTTGATCGGAATCGAAGACGCTCCCTGTGACTCCGAAGTTGACGAGGGTCTCGAAGCGTCCGTTGGTGACCTGCACATTGGGGACGGTTTGCGCGCCGCCGACGACGATGCTGCCCCCGACCTGACTGTCGTAGACGATGAAGGAGATGTCGTAGAGCCCGTCTGCGGGGGCGCCCATGTCCATGAGCTCGCCTTGGTAGACGAACGAGTCGGTGTGGGCTTGGGCAAATGCGAGTGATGATGCTGTAAGGACAGCACAAACGGCGAGTGTGCGGATTTTCATGTTGGTTCTTCCTCTGGGATGGTTATGGAACACGAGTCTATCAATTTCCTACGGCAAACACAACTAAAAACAACTCACCATCGCCGACGATGTCGCCTTTGGCTCCTGCAGGTCTCTGAATGGACGAGCATGAGATCGTGGAGAATCTGAAGACGGTACATCCACGATTCTTGGATTCGACACAACACGAAGACATGAGGAAGCCGACCCCCAACCACGGCACCTACATGCCACCCGCCACCCGCAAAACAAATTGTAAGGAATTGGGTTGATTTTCGTTTTTTTTGTTGATCGATTCTTTATAATCATGGTTCATCGAAAGATACAAGAACACACCAGCATCCGAGTAAGGAAAGAAGTTATGACCAGCAAATCCAGCATCACCAACTGTTTCGCGTTCGGCATCGCAGCGCTCATCATGACACCCATCGGTGTGAGCCAAGCACACGCAGCCCTCACCCTGACCGTTGACACCTTCACCACCAGCGAACTCAAGTTCAGCATCTCGGGCACCTTTGACAGCGATGTCAGCGGAGACCAGCAGAACTGGATCGCCATCAAGCATAACTGGTCAAACAGCTCCGGCATCAACACCGATTGGCTCGATGATGCCATTGGATTCAGTGGTGTCGACTTCGCCAATTGGACCGTCGTTGAGAACTCCATCACCATCGGCGGAGCCGTACCAATCGCGTCAAATGTAGCCGCCACTGGGGAGACATGGGGGGACTCGATTTACTTCAAGAACTTCAATAACGATCCCATCCTCGCGGGCACCGCGGTCTCCGGCTCGTTCCATGTGCAGGGCGCGGACTTGTTCACCGTGGTATCGAATCTCCAACTGTTGTCGGGCTTCAATGACACAACGGCAGACTGGGTACGACTTGAAGCCAACGCCAATGTCCCCGCACCCGCAACGCTCGGCGGCTTCTTCATCGCCGCAACAGCAATCTCCCGACGCAAGCGGTAAGGAATACGAGAATACCGACCGACTCCTCATATCCCGTGCAGCCGTAGGGTGGCGTGGAGGTGTCGTCTTTGATTCCTCCACGATCTTGGAACTCAGTGCGATTCGAAGACATGCGGGAGCCGGCCCCCCAACGACGGCACCTACACGACACTTGCCGAGAGAAATAACCACAGCACAAACGCCGCGATCGAGACGCCCAGGATTCCCGGGAGGATGCGCAAAGCGACATAGAACTTCCACATCGGCGTGCCTCTTTGGATCAAGCCCTTGTGCTTCAGCGTCGCGGCGATCGCGCCTGAGATGATGAGCAGGACCATCAGCACGGGAACGATCAGAACATACTTCATGTCAACTTCCATGGGAGCGAGTATACAAGTTCTTGCATGTTCGTTCTCCAAAGACATGCAGGAGCCGCCCCCCAAAGACGGCACCGACATGCCAGCCGCCAAGGTGGACAAACCCCTCCCCAAGGGTTTGTCATCCTTGTGTTTTGAGCGAGATAGAGGGGCAAGTAGGATGGACAAGAGCAAGATGGATAAGACCCTGGGTGGGAGCTTGTCCATCTTGGACATACAGTTTTACCAACTACCCTCCGGTCCTACACCCAACAAAGTTTTCCAAGGGATATTCGAATAATCGAAGCGCCACCTCGCTGCACCTGAGTCATTAAGAGCATTTTCAACTGATGTCTTGTAACTAGACAGATTGTCGACTCCAAGTATGTCGACAAGCCCACTAAAGTCCCCAGTAGCAATAAGTTTGCTGAAAATTGGCAATTCCACCCCAAATCTTGACACAAATACAACAGTCAAAGGTTGCCAACTATCGTGATGTCCCCCCTTATAGTCGGTCAGTATTGAACGTATTGAAAGAAGCACATCTGCTTGTATAAGGTGCTCAAACTCAAAAGCCGTCGAACCCACCCTTTCTTTGAGCAGATCTGCTTTAATCGATATTCTTCTAGTTTCCAATCTCTTGTTCCGATCGACATCCACTGCTCTTAGTGGGTTTTCAAAAGCCGCGTACCTCACCCAATCGAGACTTCCCCCGGTACTTCTTGCAAAACGATAACTGCAAATCGAATTCAGAGTTTCATATCTCTTGTACTTGATACAGACCGCCGAAAGGTAAATCAAGAACTCCCACATAAAGAATCTAGAAGGCTCATTTTGGACTCGTGATATTGTGTCATAGCTCAAAAGCGGGTTTGACACCGACTCGAATAGATTTGTGACAGGATCAATTAATTCAGCATCTTTCTTTGACCTACAAGCAATTGACATAACATCGATCGCCGCCTGCATGAGACTCACCGATGAGTTAATGCTTTCTACGACATCCTCATCATCAGTACCATCAATTGCAAGCCCGAGTACATCACTTTGAAGACCTTCAAAAAAATCTGCCAAATGTCCTTGTGAGTTGCCACGCTGTGAGGAAATTGATTTCTTGGTTTCTGCTGACGCATGCGCTGCTTTAGGCGACAAAGCCGACTCTTCTAAGTAATCAGGAATTCGACCCAACTGAGGCCTCTCCCTCCTTGGTTTCTTGTGTATGTTTCGCAGTAATTTTTCAAACTCATCTGCAAACTTTGTGTCGTCTGAAAAATCAAAGTACAATCTGCCTTTCATATAAACGGGCAGAGTTGGGTTTCCCTCACTATCTCGCTCGCGGACAATGGGAAGAAATCTTTCTTGCTGTGATTTGCCATACATCTCAGCTGAGATGATCGAAGCTTCAGCTCCGGCTCCACCAGTCCTAGCATCAGCTTTGATCGCGTAAGAACTATCACATATAACTAGAACTTTTGAAACATTTTTGTCGGTGGTCAATCGTTCCATGAAATGGTTGATGTCGTGTCCTTCTGATACATCCCATTCATCTAAAAGTGCGACTACCCCAGATTCATACAGTCGCTCAGCGAGCTCAATCACCCATTGCTTATGGTCGGGGTCGCCCCACGAGTACGAAATTCCAACAACTGGTGTTTGTTCATTTGAACTATCGTTCTTAGTCATTCTCAATACTAGGCCCCTGTTAGCCCCCACCCCTCCCCCTCATAACCCCTCCCCCCACCTTGACATCCACCCCCTCCTCGCCTTCAATCCCTTCCCCTTGGGCATCGTGCCCGGGCCAATCCGCTGGACCGAAGACTCGGCCACCCAGCATGGTCGCTGATCCCACTGTAAGAATGGGCAGCACCGCACAACCGTCTACTCAATAGACACCCTGTGCGGACGGAAGAAGCAGCGCACACCGCTGTAAGAAAGGTAGAGCCGCTATGGCTACATACACAGGACCAAAGGTCCGTCTCTCGCGTCGTGTTGGTGTCCCCATCTGTGACACCCCAAAGCACACCTCAAAGCGTCAACTCACCCCTCCAGGTATGCACGGCTTCCGTGGTCGTCGTCTCCGTGACTACGGCATCCGCCTTGTAGAAAAGCAAAAGCTCCGCTACCACTACAACATCCTCGAGAAGCAGTTCCGTCGCACCGTGGACGATGCCAAGCGCAAGCAGGGCAACTCGGGCGATATCTTGATGCAGCTCCTTGAGCGTCGTCTGGACAATGTGGTCCGCCGGACCGGTATGGTCCGCACGATCTGGGCATCGCGCCAGATGGTCGGTCACGGTCATGTCTTGGTCAACGGCCACAAGTGTGACATCCCATCACGCCGTCTTGATGTGGGCGATGTCGTCACTGTCAAGCCTGGGATTGAGAAGCTCGTCCGCGAGAACATGGAATCCATGGGCGGCCACGAGGTTCCGGGTTGGATCGCATTCAACCCATCGGAACTCAACGCGAAGGTCGCGTCGCTTCCAACCAAGGATCAGATCCCATTTGATGTGAACACCAACCTCATCATGGAATTCTACCGCTAAGCCCCAAAGTTTGGATCACGCCTGAGGGACGCACCTGCCTTTCTCAGGATCGCGAATCAAGGCTTTGGAGAACCATGCAAACTCATGCGAATCCTCGGCCAACGCCGGGGATTTGCTTTTATGATCCTGATATGATCTACCCCTCTGCGATCAATTCCTGATTGCATCACATCGGAGCCGACATGCTCAAGTTCATCCGCAAGTACCAGCTCATCATCCTCGCCGTCGGTGGTTCGCTGCTTATGGTCGTGTTCCTCTTCCAACCGATCCTCGGGAAGCTTTCTCCCGATCCGCGCAAAGCCGCGGTCGGGAAGCTCGCTGACGGGACTTCATTCACCGGCTTCGACTTCCAGCGCGCCAGCTTCGACCTCTCGGTCCTCAAGCGTGTCTACCCCCGCGTCTTCGCTCCACTGGACCAAGGCGGGCTCGGTCTCTCCGCAGGTTCTGGTGATGAATCCGAGCAGCACTGGTTGCTGCTGACCAAGCAGGCACGCGACGCGGGACTGATCGGCGAATCCGGCGAGGGTCGCGGATGGGTCCCGATGCTCGCGCAGCGCGAAGCGGCCACCTTGATCCAGCAACAGGCACAGCAAGGGCTCTTCACATCACAAGAACAAGTGACCCAAGCCCTCGCGGACATGACCGATCAGATCGAGAACGCGCTGACGCGCAATGTCTCGCTCGCGACGGGCATGATGCGAGGCATCACCGTTGATGAGGTTTACCGCACGCTCGCTGCGGCACGCGGCGTGGAGCGTTTGTACCGCGTGTTCACCTCGATCCCTGCGTTCTCCGATCTCGGAGCGATGCACGCCGCGAAGGAACGCTATGACGCGATCGCGGTGGACGCGGTGCTGATCAAAGGCGACCTCTTCGCAAACTCCATTCCCGAACCAAGCGATGCAGAACTCCAGGCGTTCTTCGATCAATACAAAGCCGACGCACCGAGCGACAACGATTATCAGATCGGGTACACCCAACCCGCACGCGTCAAGATGGGCTGGCTGACCCTCGACAAACGCGCGATCGAAGACGGCGTGGTTGTTGACCGCGTCGAACTCAACAAGATCTGGCGTGCAGACCACAACCTCCCGGAGGGCAGCCGAAAGTACCCGGGTGACTTTGCGGGTGAACGCGTTGCAATCGAGCAGGCGTTCCGTGCGGATCGCGCGCTGGACATCATGGTCGAAGCGGACAAGATCCTCCGCTCCCAGACCCTCCAAGCCACACGAGGGCTGGCGAAGGACGGCGATTTCTTCGTCCTCCCAGCGAACTGGAGCACCATCCATCCGACCCTTGAATCGATGGCACAGTCCATTGTCGATGGTCTCAAGGAACGCCTCTCGGTGACGATCCCGCTGCCGACCGTTGAGATCCATGCTGAGCGATGGCTCACCAGTGCTGACATCGCAGGATTCCCAAGCATCGGGTCCGCGGCCTACCGCATCGGGTCCAGATCACTCCCGGCGAACCTGCTGCCCCAAGCAACCGACTCCCAAGAAGCGACCGCGCTGATCACCATCCAGTCCGGAGTCCCCATCGTGGACCCCGCTGCTGAAGATGCGCTGGGGAATCGCTACTACGCGATTGTCTACGAAGTGAACCCAGCGGGACCAGCGGACTCGATCGCTGATGCGGGACGCGAGAAAGTGCTCAAGGATTACAAGACAGTCAAAGCGTACGAGATGCTCAGCGCGAACATCGACTCGATGATCGCCCAAGCACAATCCGCCAACGACCTCGCCCCAGCGGTGACCGCTGCGATGGCACTCGGTGACACGGGCATCACCCGTCCGGGTGTGGCTCGCAACCTGCTCGTCCGCGAGCAAGGTGTTGCGCGTGGTCGTCTGGCAAGCTTTGTCGATCCGGGGCTCAACACCCCTGCGTTCCGCGATGCGGTTCTCGAAGCGACCAAGGGCCTCGACCAGCTCTCAACCCCTGAAGCACTCGCCGCGTCTCCGGTCTTTGTCGCGGCTGCGATCCCAAGCACCAAAGGCATCGGGCTGGCAAAGGTCATCGCACCACGACCGATGACCGGCGACCAGTTCCGCGCCGAGATGGACCGGATCGTGCTCAACGAGGCGGGCGAAGAAATCCGCGCTGCACTCAACGAAACCGAGTCGTCGCCATTCTCACTCGACACCATGATCGCACGCTACGGCTACATCAAGCTCAAAAAGCGTGGCGATGAAGTCGAAGCCAAACCAACGGCAACCGATTCGGACTCAGATTCAGAAGATTCTGAAAGCTAACGCTGGTCGGCTTACCCGCCACCGATCAGGCTGACGATCTCGACGCGTTGTCCATCACGAAGCACCACATCCGCTCGTTCCCGTTTGGGGACGAGTTTTTGATCCACTTCTGCGGCACAGATCCCATCGCCCATCCCGAGAAGTTCGATCAACCCCTGCACGGTCAGCGCATCGGGGAGTTCTTTCTCGGTGCCGTTGACGATGCAGTTCATTGGGAATCCCCTTCACCCGGGTCAAGCAACGCCAGCGCGGTCAGCACGGACTGCGCACGGACCGCTTCGCGATCTCCATCGAACTGAGCCAGCGAGCATCGGACCTCTTCAAGGCCACCGATTGCCAGCGCGAACCAGACCATCCCGACGGGTTTGTCTTCGGTCCCGCCGTCGGGTCCTGCGATCCCTGTGATCGACACGCAGCGGTGGACTCCGAGGACGGACATCCCCCCCATCGCCATGTGCGCCGCGACCTGGGAGCTGACCGCGCCGTGGGTGTCGAGTGCTTCTTGCTGGACGCCGACGATGCGTTTCTTCATGCTGTCGGAATAGGTGATCAGACCGCCGGAGAACGCGGCGGACGAACCGGGGATATCGGTGAGCGATCCAGCGACCAAGCCGCCTGTGCAGGATTCCACGCATCCGAGCGTGATTCCTTGCGCCGATGCGTTCTTGATCACGCGTCCTGCGAGTTCACGAATCTCGGTGTGGATTTCGTCGATCATGTCGCTCATTTTGAGAAGAGTCCATCGAACAGTTCCGGGATCCCCTGCGCGTGGGTCGCGACGGTCTCGAAGATCGGAGTGCGTCCCGCGATCTCTCGCAGGTCGCTGACGACGAGGTCCTTGCCGTGCTGATCCGCTTTGTTGACGACATAGACATCGGCGATTTCAAGGATGCCCGCTTTGTCCATCTGCACCGAGTCTCCCGCGCCGGGGGTTAGGATGACGACGGTAGAATCCACATAGTCGCGGATCATCGTCTCGTTCTGACCAGCACCGACGGTCTCGACAAAGACTGTGTTGTACGCGAGGTCGCCTTCAAACGCGCCACCGATGAGTTCGACGGCTTCTTGGAGCCCGTGGTAGTCTTCGCCTCGGATTGCCAGCGAGCGGTAGAAGACATGCTCACCGATGGTGTTGAAGTCCACGCGGAGACGATCACCAAGCAACGCGCCTGAGGTGATCGGGCTCTTGGGATCAAACGCGATGACCGCACAGCGACCGATGCTCGGGTCTTTCTTCGCACGATTCGCGTGCTCGCGGACCATCTGCGCCAGCAGCGTGGACTTGCCAGCACCCGGAGCGCCGGTGAATCCGATGACATGCTTTGGACGACGGCGGACCGCGTCGGGACGCATTTCTTTCTCGTCGTGCATCAGGGAGATGTCGCGTGCGAGTTGTGCTGAGCCGTGTCCTGAAGGGATGGTGAGGCCTTGCTTTTTGACATCCGCGCGGACCGCGTTGACGATGTCGAGGAGTCCAGTCCCGGTCGGAAAGCATTCCTGTACACCCATCGCTTTGAGCTTTTCAACATCCTCCGCAGGCAGAATCCCGCCCATCAACAGCGGGATGTCGCTGCGACCAACATCCGCGAGTCCCTGGATCAGGTTCTTCCCGAGCACGAGGTGCGAGTTGGACATCATGGACGCGGCAATCACATCCACATCCTCATCGCGCGCCGAGATCGCGAGGGATGCTGGGGTCTGCCAGAGACCGGAGTAGATGACATGGATCCCCGAGTCGCGGAGAGCGCGAGCGATGACCTTGACCCCTCGGTCGTGCCCATCGAGTCCCATCTTCCCGAGCAGCACGCGGGGGCGGTGGTCGAGATCGGCGCACCGATCCATTTTTTCAAACTCGCTGGTTGCTGATCCGAGCTGCTGGGCCATGGGTCGATCCTTTTATCTACTGAAGAAGCGTCTACTGGGTAGCGTTCTGGAAAATCCGGAACGGATGGGATTCTATGCCTCAATTTCACGATGCCCACCCCACTGCTGGTATACCCAAATCAACTCCGCCCCTACGATCCTGACCCACTTTCAGTGCAGAAACCCGCGAGGAGCATCCAATGACCACAGACCACAAGATCAAAACCATCGGCATCATCGGTTCAGGACAAATGGGAGGCGGGATTGCTCAGATCGGAGCCGTGAGCGGGTTCGACACCGTCGTCTACGACCTCTCACCCGAAGCACTCAAAAAGTGCGAAGCGCTCCATAACAAACTCCTCGCTCGCGCCGTCGAAAAAGAACGCATGACCCAAGACGAGATGGACGCGGCCAAGTCCCGCATCACCTACGCATCCAACATGGACGCGCTGGCCCCATCGGACATCGTCATCGAAGCGGTCGTCGAGAATGTCGAGGTCAAGAAGAAAATCTTCGCGGACCTCGCGCCCCGATTTACTGGCAACCAGATCCTCGCGACCAACACCTCGTCGATCTCGATCACTGAGATTGCGACTTCGGTGGGTGATGCGGCGGATCGCTTCATCGGGATGCACTTCTTCAATCCAGTCCCGGTCATGAAGCTCGTCGAGGTGATCAACGGACTCGCAACCAGCCAAGACACCACCGACCGCGTGCTCTCGCTCTCGTCGGCGATGGGCAAGGTCGCGGTCCCTGCGAACGACCGTGCGGGGTTTGTGTCCAACCGGATTCTGATGCCGATGATCAACGAAGCGTTCTACACATGGATGGAAGGCGTCGCAGAACCAGAGCACATCGACGAGATCATGAAGCTGGGGATGGCGCACCCGATGGGACCGCTGCGTCTTGCGGACTTCATCGGACTCGACACCTGTGAGCACATCATGGAAGTCCTCGCGGATGGTCTCAACAACCCCCGCTACCGCGCGTGCCCGCTCCTCAAGCAGCTCGTCACCGCTGGTCGTCTGGGCAACAAGACCGGTCACGGCGTGTTCGACTACTCCAAGTAAACCCGAGTACACTCCACACATGCCTACACGCCAGCAAATCCAGAAGCTTCTCTCGCTCGAGCCCAACGATCCGTTCATGCTCTACGCGCTCGCAACCGATTACGCGAAGGAAGGCGAGCATGAGCAGGCCGTGGAGCAGTTCGCGTTGACGATCAAGGAAGACCCGGACTATGTGTACGCGTACTTCCACCAAGCCCGCTCGCTTGAAGCGCTCGAACGCATTGATGAGGCGAAGGCGGCACTGGATACGGGTCTAGAAGCCGCCAAACGCACCAACGACGGCAAAGGCATCAGCGAGATCAGTTCATACCGTACAATGCTCTGATGCCCTTCCCCAACCGCTCCAACGCGACCAACAAATACCCCAAGACGCGGTCCACCTACCGACCCCGCAAACCTCTCCCCAACGAAATTCCAACCGACGGCTCCGCAGAGATCACCTCCCTCCGCCCATGCTCGGACCAACCCGACCAACTCACCGTCCGCGTTAACCGGTGCCTGATGGGACGCATCAGCTTCACGACCAAATCCAAACACCGACTCGCGATTGGTGACGCGTGGACGCAAGAACTCAAGGACGAGCTCCACACCGAACTCTCCCGCTCGCGCGCGTATCTCTCCGCGGCACGCATGCTTGGAGCACGCGCCAAATCCGCGCACGAACTCAAGCTCGCGCTCAAACGCAAAGGCAACGACCCCGAAGCGATCGAGTGGGCGGTGAGCCGTTTGCTCGAGCTGGGTCTGCTCAACGATACCGAATACGCGGGGATGAAAGCGCGATCCATCATCCGCGCCAAACCCGCTGGACGACGCTTCATCGAAGCCAAGCTCCGCGAGAAGGGCATCGACCGCGCGATCATCAACGAGACGCTCGACGAGGAACTCGAAGGGCACGATCCATACGAGGATGCGCTCAAGCTTGCTCAGCGGATGACCCGCTCGCTGAGCAACAATATCGAACCCGAAGTCCGCAAGCGAAGACTCTCGGGACGGCTCGCACGCAGAGGGTTCGAGTTTGATGTGGTCCGGAAGGTTGTCGAGACCATCGAAGCACAGATCGAATCCGAATCTGATCTGTAAACCACTGACACCCTGACTGGGTGGCCCGACGGAGGATTCTGATCCTCCTTCGGGTCTTGGTCCACATGCGTCATCCGACGTTCAAAGACCCGAAGGAACGGAAGCCCGTTCCGTCGGGCCACCCGTCAAAGACATGCAGGAACCGAAGACGGCACCTGCATGCCACCTAAAAACGAAGAACGCTCGGAACATAACACCGAGCGTCGTTCAAGTGACCCCAGCGGGATTTGAACCCGCGTTACCAGGATGAGAACCTGGTGTCCTGGACCAGGCTAGACGATGGGGCCGCGTCCGGCTTCAGCAGGCAAATCCGAAGATCCATCCACCAAAGCCGGTAAGGATTCTAGGCGAGATCCTCGCGATTGACCGTCAACGACCCTAAGAATCAACCGTGAACAACACACCCCCCCACAATCCGATTGAGCGAGCCCACCACCCTGTATCCCTCCCAGCAGCGACCAAAGACGCGCCCGCTCGACTGTTCTTCGGCGGCTCCTTCGATCCCCCCCACCTCGCGCACACGCACCTCCCGGTCCTCGCTGCGGAACAACTCGAGATCACCCATGGCTTGATGCCCGGCGAGTGCCACATCGTGTATGTGCCCACCGCACGCTCTCCCCACAAGGACAACGAGCCCACCCCGGACCAGCATCGCGTCGAGATGCTCCGTCGAGCGATCAAAGACCTCAACCATCCCTCGACCGTCTGGACACAGGAACTCGCTGATGGGTTGCTCAACGAGGGACAACCGAGCTACTGGGCGGACACTTGGGCGATCGCCCATTCCATGCTGACCACAGGCATCAACCGGTTCCTGATCGGCGCCGACCAAGCACGCTCCATGCATAAGTGGCACCGGTACCAAGAATACTGGAAGGACGCGATCGTCATGCTGCGTGGGAACCCAAACGGACTCGACGAACCTCGCACCGATATCAGAGATCTCATCAACCAACTCACCGAGACCGAAGTGTGGAGCGCCGAGGATCTTCGCCACTGGGAATCCATCTGCGTCGAGACCCAGACCCTCCCCTACTCCTCGACAGCGATGCGACAACAACTCGCAACCATCCCGCGAGAAGGCGAACACAAAAACACCCGGATCGAAGGACTCGATCCGGGTGTGCAATCATACATTTTGGAGCACGGGCTTTATCTCTAAACAGCCCGATCTACACCGTTGCGTTAGGCCATGCAGGGTTCAGCGTTCTTGACCGCTTCTTTGAGCGCGTCCGCTTTGTCGGTGCGTTCCCAAGGGAAGAACCATGTGCCGTTCTTCTCGACCGCTTTGCGTCCAAAGTGACCATGACGCGCGGTCTTGCGGTAGATCGGTTTGCGGAGACCGAGCGAATCGATGATGCCGCGTGGGGTCAGCGGGAAGATCTCGCGGACGGCTTTGGCGATCGACTTCTCGCAGACCTTCGAGGTCCCGAAGGTCTCAACAAAGATACTGGTCGGTTCAGCGACACCGATCGCGTACGAGAGTTGGATCTCGCATTCATCCGCGAGGTCCGCGGCGACGATGTTCTTCGCGATATAACGCGCCATGTACGCTGCGGAGCGATCGACCTTGGTTGGGTCTTTGCCGGAGAATGCACCACCGCCGTGACGACCGCGTCCGCCGTAGGTGTCGACGATGATCTTGCGACCGGTCAATCCTGCGTCGCCGTGGGGTCCACCGAGTTCGAAGCGTCCGGTTGGGTTGACATGGATGGTGATGCCTGGGTTCCACCATTTGCCGAGGACGGGCTTAATGATCTCGTCGATGACTTGGTTGCGGAGTTCGTCCTGACGGTCGTTCCATGTTTTGTCATGCTGGGTTGAGATGACGACGGTGTCGACGCGGACGGGTTTGCCATCGTCGTACTCGACGGTGACCTGGCTCTTGGCATCCGGGCGCAGTCCCGCGATGATGTCGCCCTGACGGACTTCCGCTTGACGCGCCATCAGCTTGTGGCTGAGCATGATCGGGAGGGGCATCAGTTCTTCGGTTTCCTTGCACGCGAATCCGAACATCATGCCTTGATCGCCGGCACCCTCTTTGTTGACACCCATCGCGATGTCCGGGGATTGCTGGTTGATCGACACAAGCACGGCACACGACTCGGCGTCAAACCGCATATCGCCGTCGGTGTACCCGATCTCGCGGATCACATCGCGGACGGTTTCTGGGATGTCCACATACGCGGTGGTGGTGACCTCACCCGCGATGACCGCCATGCCGGTCGAAACAAGGGTTTCGACGGCGACGCGGGAATGTGGGTCCTTCTCGAGCATTGCATCGAGGATCGCGTCGGAGATTTGGTCGGCCACTTTGTCGGGGTGGCCCATGGAGACGGATTCGGAAGTGAAGAAATGAGACTCTGGCATGTATGCTCCTCGTGTCTGTTGAGTTGGTTTCCGATTATACGATCAAATCCGGGCTAAAACACATTCCCGATGGCATCATTTCTTTTTACTCGACGGCCCCGATCGAGCTACGATCCACTATGCCCGCACCCACCAAGAGCTCGCCGCGTAAGCCCCGTTCCTTGACCTACGCCGGTTCCGGTGTCGATATTGAAGCCGGGGACAAGTTCGTCGGCTCGATCGGCTCCCTGCTGCGCAGGACCCACGGCCAGCGGGTGATCGACAATCCGGGTGGATTTGCGGGTCTCCTTCGGCTCGATTACAACGAACAGCTTTTCAAGCACAACTACCTCGACCCCGTCCTCGTCGCGTGTGCCGACGGCGTTGGAACCAAGGTCCACCTTGCGATCGAGATGGGCAAGCACGACACCGTCGGGATCGACCTCGTCGCGATGAATGTCAATGATTTGATCGTCCAAGGCGCTGAGCCTTTGCTGTTCCTCGACTACATCGCGGTCCACAAAGTCGAGCAGGATGTGTTGCATGATCTGGTTCGGGGGATCTCCGATGGGTGCCAGCAAGCGGGATGCGCGTTGATCGGTGGCGAGACCGCTGAGATGAACGACCTCTACAAACCCGGAGATTACGATCTCGCGGGATTTAGCGTCGGGGTCGTCGAACTCAAACGGGCGACCGATCCGACGCGGGTCGAAGCGGGCGACATCGTGCTTGGCCTGGAAAGCTCGGGGGTCCACTCCAATGGATACTCGCTGGTCCGCTCGATCATCAAGCACGCGAAGCTCAAGCTCGACAAGGTCTACCCAGAACTCGATCCTGATCGCACACTCGGAGAGGTGCTGCTGACCCCGACACGGATCTACGCGGATTCGATCGTCAAACTCCTCCGCGCGTACAAGGTCAAGAAGGTCATCTCCGGCATGGCCCACATCACCGGCGGCGGACTCGAGGGCAACCTCAACCGCGCACTCCACGACAAGGTCGACGCGAGCATCAGCTCCAAAGCATGGACTGTCCCACCTGTGTTCGAGTTCCTCCAAAAACACGGCGGTGTCGAAACCGAAGAAATGCGCCGGGTATTTAATATGGGAATCGGGTACTGCCTGATTGTCCGACCCACCTTTGCCAACGCGGTCGCTCAGCGGCTCGAGAAATCGGGCGAAACCGTCCATGTCCTCGGCAAAATCACGAAGGGCAAAGGCGTCGTCAAAATCAAAGACGCTTGACCAGACCCTTTGCAAACCCTCAAATTTGACTTGCTGTGTGGCATATTCGTCGCGTAGGGAATTTGCACCAACTGTTTGTGTGTACTAGACTAAGGGTGGGACACTACAAATCCCGCCTACCCGGCGGGTTCAAAAATTGCAACACAGGAGCAATCTCATGGGAATGATAAAAGAGTTTAAAGAGTTCGCCGTCAAGGGCAACATGATCGACATGGCCGTCGGCATCATCATTGGTGCTGCGTTCGGTCTGATCATCAAATCGTTGATCGCAGATGTGATCATGCCGCTCGTCGGAGTGGTGACCGGTGGAGAAGTTGATTTCAGCAACTTGTACATCCCCCTCAGCGACGCGGTCGCGAAGGGACTCTCAATCGAAGAGGCCCGTGCCGCTGGACCCGTCCTTGCGTACGGGAGCTTTATCACCATCCTGATCAACTTCCTCATCCTCGCGTTTGTCATCTTCATGATGGTCAAGATGGTGAACAAGGCGAAGAAGAACTTCGAGAAGGAACAAGCCGCGGCTCCACCCAAGGCGCCATCAGCGGACATCGTCCTGCTCGGTGAAATCCGCGATCTGCTCAAGAAGTAATCGCGTAGACATCATGACTCGTCAAAGCCCGGTCATCATGGCCGGGCTTTTTCATTTGTCGATTGGGTACACATCGTGTTCAGCGGGGCGATCGGCTGGGGCGACTCACTCCGATGAGTCCTCTGCAAATCTCTGCCACTGATCAGACTCGGCGAGTTCTTTGAGCACGCGGTTGCGTTCGACAAGGAACCGCTTCATGTACCACCCGAGCAAGACTCGCTCAGCGATGATCCCAAGGACGCCTTACGGTGCTTGGAACTTGAGTTCGTCAATCTGATTTCGACCGTGAAAGGATCTTATCCCATCCTTCGTGTGGTCCAAAAGGGCCGCCGCTCCCCAAAAACACCTAGAAGCGGTCAAAATGCTGAAATTTCAATTCCGGAACTTGACTTGTTCTCAACCTTGTCGGGTCTAGACTTAGGTGCATCGCCACGCGGCTTTGCAGTCGACGAAGAAGAAGCCCGGTTCTCTTACTCGATCTGATCTGACTCACGGGCATTTGGAAGACTGCAATGTTGAACCTGTACGTAGGGAACCTCCCTTACACGATGAACGACCAAGAACTCAATGAACTTTTCTCTCAGATCGGTGCTGTCCAATCAGCCAAGGTCATGAGCGATCGCGAAACCGGCCGCTCACGCGGATTCGGTTTTGTCGAAATGGCTGATGCTGATGCAGGCCACGAAGCAATCGAAAAACTCAACGGCCAAGACTGTGACGGCCGTGCACTCGTTGTCAACGAAGCTCGTCCACGCGAAGAACGCCCACGCGGCGGCGGCGGTGGCGGTGGCTACGGTGGCGGCGGCGGCGGTGGTTACGGCGGCGGTGGCGGCGGTCGCTCAGGCGGCGGCGGTGGCTACGGTGGCGGTGGCGGCGGTCGCTCAGGCGGCGGCGGTGGCGGCAGCTGGTAAACCAGCCCGTTCGTAAGAACAACAAAAACCCGCTGGTTCGCCGGCGGGTTTTTTTGTGCGCTGATTCAAACAGCGTATACAGATCACAAAAAAGAAACGGCCCGTCCAGTGAACTGGACGGGCCGATCAACTCCTCCGACTGGACTCGAACCAGTGACCTAGCGGTTAACAGCCGCTCGCTCTACCAATTGAGCTACGGAGGATCATGAGCAAAAATCCTAGCCCTGCCAGCGTGGGTGTCAAGTCGGATTCAACGATCCGAGACAGATTCATTCACCCTGCTCAACCGGGCGGGGTTCTGGCCGTACACAACAGTATGGCCATCGACTTATCAGCCCTTCGGCTTCAACTCATCTTGGGTTTGATTTTGCTGGTGATTCTGGGGCCGGAGTCGCTTGCTCAGGACCCGCTGCGGATCGATGGCACCCCAGCGACCTCGGGATGCTTGACCATCGGAGAGCATCACCCAAATCCAGACCTCGCCGAGTCCCCGATGCTGAGCCAACTCGCGGGGATCGCGGGGATGCTCGACGCGCGGGATCTAAGCAAACTCCGGCGAACGCTCGGCCCCGAATCGGAACTGGATCAGGATCACGAGATCATCGGGACGCTCGTGTTGTCCCGAGGCGATGCAACCTCGACCCTTTCGATTGCTCGCCTCTCGATCGGCAAGCTCGCGCTGATCACGCCGGGATCAAATCTCGCGTCGGTGATCGATCCCAGTACACTTGCCGCACTGGAACTCGACCACGCGATGCTCGATGGGATTGAATGGATCGATTTGCGTGAACCCACTCGATCTCGAGCAGATGAACTCAAGCACTTTGAGTCTCCGATTGTCCTCGATTCCAAAACCAGACGCGCGCGGTTCAAACAGCTGTATCCGGAACTGACGCGTACCCTCGATGACGAGCGGATGCGTGTGCGGCTGCCCGCTCGCAGCGAGCATGATGGGCTGCCTGGGATTCTGGTGTGGGTCAGCCCGACACCCAATGGTGCGATCCCAGCTATTTTCAATCACGCGTGCGATGAACTGAACCTGATCGCGGTCGGGGTGGACAACAACGGCAATAAACGATCCCTCACCGACCGGTTGCAGATCCATCTGGATTCAATCACCACCATCGAGTCCCACTACCAGACCGATCCCAGGCGGGTCTACATCACCGGTATGTCCGGCGGCGGACGCTGCTCGTCGATCCTCCAGCTTGCGTTCCCCGACATCTTCATGGGCACGGTGCCCATCGTCGGGATGGATTCGTACCATCGCGCTCCGACTGGCAAACCCAACGAGTATTGGCCCGAACGGCTTGCACGCCCCGGGGCTCGGTGGTTCCGGTTGCTCAGGGAGCGACGGATCGCCGCGATTACGGGGTCGATGGATTTCAACGAACCCGAGATGACCATTCGCACGCAGCAAATGCTCGACGACAAGCTCGATATCCGCTTGGATGTCATCAAGGGGATGGGGCACACCATGCCCAGCTCCGAGCAGTTTGCCGATGCGATCCGCTGGGTTGACGCGTTGCAACAGGAACGGATCCAATCCGCAGCACGGGACGCACAGGAAAGTCTTGATTCGTACATCTCCCGATGGGGGACGGATCCCGCGACCGAAACGGTTGCTCGGAAGCTGCTGATCAAGATCACCATCGACGCGCCGTGGTCAGACGCGGCGTGGGAAGCGGCGGGATTGCTTGGGGTACAAGAATGACCAGCACGCACCTCGCTGCAAGCCGTTGTATCATGTGAGCAACATGACGCAACCAGAGATTCAAACCGCAGCACGATTCCAGCCCTTCGGCACCACCATCTTCACCACCATGACCGCGCTGGCCAACACGCACCATGCGGTCAACCTCGCGCAGGGGTTTCCTGATTTTGATGGACCCGAACTCGGCAAACACGCGGCTCAACAAGCAATCACCGACGGCGTGAACCAGTACGCACCGCTCGCGGGACTTCCGGAACTCAAAGACGCGATCGCGCGGTGGTCCGCGGATTACAACCAGCTCCCATGCGATCCTGCGAGCGAGATCACCGTCACCAGTGGCTGCACTGAAGCGATCGCGGCGACCTTGCTGGGACTCGTCAATCCGGGTGATGAGGTGATCTTGTTTGAGCCGTTCTATGACTCGTACCGTGCGGCGGTCGCGATGGCAGGCGCGACCGCGCGGTTTGTCACGATCAAGCCCTCTGCGTATGGGTTTACCTTTGACAAAGAGGATTTGGAAGCGGTGTTCAGCGATCGAACCCGCGCGATCCTCGTCAACACCCCCCACAACCCGACCGGGATGGTGATGACCGATGCGCAGCTGACTCTTATTGCCGACCTGTGCAAGAAGCACGACGCGCTCGCGTTCTCCGATGAGGTCTACGAACGATTGACCTTTGATGAACACACCCACCGCTCCATCGCAACCATCCCAGGCATGCGGGAACGCACCGTCGTCATGTCGTCGATTGGCAAGACTTTTTCGCTGACGGGATGGAAGGTTGGCTGGACCATCGCGCCGCCTGAGCTGACCGCAGGGATCCGATCGGCGCACCAGTTCCTGACCTTCTCGGTTCCGGGACCGATGCAGGTGGGAGCGGCGGCTCTGCTGGATAACGCACGCGATGAAGTCGAACGGATCAGCAAGCACTACACGCAGACCCGGAGCGTGCTGGGTGAGGCGCTGAGCGATCTGGGGTTCGGGGTGCATCTGCCTCAGGGGTCGTACTTCATCATGGCGGATCACTCGATGGTCACCGAAAGGCTCGGGCTCAAGACGGATGTTGAACTGTGCACCTGGCTCCCGGAGCACGCGGGGGTCGCGGCGATCCCGCCGAGTGCGTTCTATGAACATCCTGAGCAAGGTGCGGGGTTCGTTCGATTTGCGTTCTGCAAACAGATGAACACCATCGAGCAAGCAATCAAACGGCTGCAATCGGCACTCAAGTTATGACCGCGATCACCTTGTCACCTTCGCTTGATCCCGATGTTCAACGCGTAGGACGCGAGCTGATTGGCGAAGTGCTTCGTGCGTGTGATCCCGGAGTGTTGGTTCGGGGGGCTGTGGATTTCGATCCGTTTGATTCGCCCACGCATGTCCTCGCGTTTGGGAAGGCGTCGGCCGGGATGGCTCGGGCGTGTGCTCAAGGACTCGAAGATCGGTTTGCGGGTGGGATTGTGCTGTGTCCGGATGCGATGGTCCCTGAATCGCGGGATCAGCGGGTTCGGTATTTCGGTGTCGATCACCCGTCCCCCACCGCTCGCAATGTTGAGGCAACCAAATCACTCGTCGAATACGCTCGGTCTATCCCATCGACCGATGCGTGCATCGTCTGCATCTCCGGCGGCGGGTCCGCCCACCTCTGCAGCCCGCGCTCCGGCGTGACGCTCGAACAGATCGTCCAGACGACCAAAGCACTCAACGCGAGCGGGGCGACCATCCATGAACTCAACCAAGCACGGCGATCGCTCGAAACACTCAAAGCGGGTGGTCTCGCTGACCTCCTTACTGGATTACAACGGTGCTCGGCGGTTGTGCTCTCTGATGTGCTTGGTGATGACCTGAGCACCATCGCATCGGGACCGATGATCAACCCTGCCCATCCAGTCGAGCACACGATTGTTGGGAACCACGGCACCGCGCTCAATGCCGCGATCCGATTCTTTGAATCGACCGGGATTCGGGTTGGGTTTCAATCGGACATGGTTTCGGGGGAATCGGGTGCGCAGGGTCGGCTGCTTGCGGAGCGTTTTTTGGGATCGAACAGGTCGGCGTGTGTGATCGCTGGGGAGACCACGGTGGATGTTGGTGAATCATGCGGGATGGGTGGGCCTTGCATGGAAACGATGCTTGCGTGCGTGGTGTCGCTTGCTGAGTCGGGGGATTCAGACTGGGTCTGCATTGGGCTGGCGACTGATGGTATTGATGGCCCGACGGATGCTGCGGGAGGGATCTTGACTGGTGAAATGATGACATCCTTGGTGAACCAGCAAGTTGCCCGGAAGCTTCTTGCAGACCATAACACGCTGGCGTTTCTCGACACGATCGGGGGCACAATCCGGACCGGTCCGACGGGCACGAACCTCAATGACCTGTGTTTGGTTGTGCCGCGCGGGGTGTTCTTGGGGTGATCTACCCGTCCTCAGGGTGCATTTCACACCCAAAACACGCGGAGTGCGGCAAAAAACTCGATCTCATCGCAGGGTGCTGCGTATCCTTTCATCCACGACGGCCGGGGGTTCCGGATCGATCGGGGGTTGAATGGACTTTGGAGACCGATAGACATATGGCTAAGCAAGACGACAAAATCACTATGGACGCGATCGTTACCGAAGCGCTCCCCAACGCCATGTTCCGGGTCCGCCTGCCAAACGAGCAACAGACTGAGATCATCGGATACATCTCAGGCAAGATGCGGAAGCACTACATCCGTATCCTTCCAGGCGACACCGTCACGGTGGAGATCTCGCCATACGACCTGACCAAGGCGCGGATCACCTACCGTCGGTAAGTCGAATCAACTTCAGTATTCAAAGTGACCACCCCATCATCGGGTGGTTTTTTCATGCTCGTATTCAGTCGAAGAACTCGACCTTTCCTGTCTCGATCGCGTACCGCGCTCCGACGACGATCATGCCGTCGTCTCGCATGAGTTGCTGGACGACTTCCGATTCGCGGATGAGATGATCGACCGCGTTGTGTACATTCGCTTTGATGGCGTTGGACCATATTTCATTTTGGTCGTCGGATGCTGTTGTGTCCACCGATTGACCGATGAAGTCGACGATGGTTTCCATGCCTGGTGAGAGCTCTGGACGGACCTCGCTCTGTAGGGTCTCGACAGTTGCTTGAACCGCGCCGCATTTGGTGTGACCCATGACGATGACCAAGCGGGGACCGAACTTGAGGGCCGCGAACTCGACACTACCCAGTTCGAGCGGTGTGATGATGTTGCCAGCGACGCGGATGCAGAACATGTCTCCAACGCCATGGTCGAAGATGATTTCTGGGGGGACGCGGGAATCGGAGCATCCGAGCACGATCGCGAAGGGTTCTTGGTTGTCCACGAGTTTGTGCGTGCGATGAATCTCTGCGGATTTCCCAGCGACGAAGCGGAGATTGCCTTCTTTCATTCGTTTGAGTGCTTCTCTGGCGTCCATATAGGTGCTCCGTAGGTGTATTTGGGTTGATGATACCCGATTGTCAGCACGCGGTACGGGTTTGGTCATTCTGATCAAGATCAAAGTGGTGGATGAGCCGATAGAAAATAAAGACAAGATTGTCTGAGTTTCACGCACACGGAGTTTTGGATGTCCAACGAGAATCAGCAGATGCGCGAGTTATCGCCTTGGAAGGAGAAACTCCACCTGATTATCTTCGGGACGGACACCAAGTCCGGCAAAGCGTTCGATGTCGGGTTGATCATCGCGATCTTCCTGTCGGTGCTTGTGGTGATTCTGAGCACGCTCGATGCCGCGGATGAAAAACCATACAAGACGATTTTCTATGCGCTCGAATGGATCTTCACGATCCTGTTCACGATCGAATACATCGTTCGGCTGATGGTTGTTCGCCGGCCGCTTCGCTACGCGACATCCTTCTTCGGGATCATAGATCTGCTCTCGATCCTCCCCGCGTTCCTTGGGATCCTGCTGCCGGGATCGGGCAGCGAACGACTCATGATCGTTCGCACGCTCAGACTGCTGCGGATCTTCCGCGTGTTCAAGCTTGCACGCTACTTGTCCGAAGCGTCCGCACTCAAACAAGCGTTCTACATCAGTCGGCACAAGATCGCGGTGTTCATGACGACCGTGCTGATCGTCGTGCTCATCGCGAGTGCATTAATGCATGTCGTTGAGTATTCAGCGGGGAACGAGGATTTCAAATCGATGCCCAGCGCGATGTACTGGGCAATCATCACCATGACCACCGTCGGGTACGGGGACATCATCCCGATCACCGTGGTCGGCAAGGCAACGACCGCGGTGCTGGTGCTGATCGGGTACTCGCTGATTATTGTCCCGACCGGGATTCTCTCTGCGGAAATCGCGTCGGCATCCAAATCGCAAGCGACCAAGACAGATCGCGCGTGCCCATCCTGCGGCGGGCATGGTCATGACTTTGACGCTGATTTTTGCAAGAAGTGCGGCGGGAAGTTGTAACGAGTTCAGTTCATCTCGGACGAATCTTCAAGCTCAAACTCGCGTTTGTGCACCGTCGCATCACCGACCGGCTGGGTCGTATCCGGGAGTGCAGGCGATGGGTCTTTGACCTCGTCGATGTGGTTGAGCACCTGACCGGTCTGGTGCCAGGTCTCGAAGACATGCATCCCTGAGTTTCGGCTCAGGTCCTCGAACACCTTGATCCCACGCACGCTGTTGCCCCGCTCATCGACTGGAGGCGAGTAGACGCAGATTCCGAACTGGCCGGGGACCACAGCGATGATGCCTCCGGAGACGCCCGACTTTGCAGGGAGTCCGACGGTGTAGGCCCATTCACCCGCGTAGTTGTACATGCCGCAGGTGTGCATGACGGTGAGTACATCGCGGATGTATTCGCGTTTGACCGCTCGCTCGCCAGTCTTTGGGTTGACGCCGCCGTTGGCGAGTGTCGCGGCCATGGTGGCCATGTTCCGCGCGGTGACGATTACAGAGCACTGTTTGAAGTACAGATCGAGGATCTCCTCGACATCACGCTCGATGATCCCGAAGTTGAGGATCAGATGCGCCATCGCGCGGTTGCGGTGTCCGGTGGTGCGTTCGGATTCGAAGACCGCTTCGTCGATGGTTGGTTGTCTTCCCATCGTCCGACCAAGAATATCGAGCATGCGCTGGAGTCGATGTTCGGGGCTGTCGCCTTCGATCATCGAGGTGACCGCGATCGCGCCCGCGTTGACCATCGGGTTGTGGGGCCGGTTGTTGGCATCCAAGCGGATGATGCTGTCGAACGAGTCACCTGATGGTTCGACCCCGACGCGTTGCATGACATATTCGCGACCACGATCCGCCAGCGCGATCGCATGAGTGAACGGCTTGGACAGCGACTGGATCGTAAACTGTTTCTCGTGATCCCCGACCTCGTAGACCTCGCCATCCACGGTGACGATGCTGATCGCGAAGCTGTTGGGGTCCGCTTTGGAGAGTTCGGGGATGTAATCGGCGATCCGACCATCGTTGCAGTCCCGGTACCGCGCGTGCAACGCTTCGAGGGCCCCCATGACGCGTGAACGATCGGGTGCTGGTCCGTTTGGATGGGCGCTTGTAGATTGCTGTGTCATGCTGACCTTTGCGTTGGGAGTGGTCATTTTAGACGCAGCAGATGCCCAGTTCTCAGCATGATGGCGAGCGTTGTGCAATGTCCTTTACGGATCGGCCGTTGGTGTATTCTCTTTTTTAATTCGTTCGATTGCTGCGGCTAATGATTTCCAAATGACATGACCCTCGGATTGACTGCTGACCCTGATGTGTACGAATGAATGCTCCTCTCCATCAGCAACCGTCTCGATCAACACGCGGATGTCCCTGGGTTCGAAAGTCGCGAACGCATCGATGAGATGCATCGTCGCTTCGTAGTGAGCTGGCTTGACCTGCTTGATCACAATCTCGGCCGGTTTGATGAGTGATTCTTTGTCTTTGCTTGATGCGAACACGGCCATCAACCCGTCGTAGTACAGCTCCAACAGTGTTTGAACACGCTGAATACCGGGTGCTTGCTCGTCGATCGACATCACGAACGCGTACGACCAGAAGTTCTCGGAATCGGGGTCACGCCAACCGGGTGGGAACAACAACGATTCGGAACCACCAGGCAGATCGGGTGCGAATCCGGGTGGGAGCGCGAAGGTTTCGGGTGCCCAATCGTCAAGATTCAATGGTGCTTTGGGAAGTTGAGGATTGTTCTTTGTGAAGTTGATGAATCGCTCGCCGTCGAAGTGGTACACGCCGGTGGTGGTTCCGAACCACATGTTCCCGCTTCGGTCTTCGCGGATGCTCGGAACGCCTCCTGCGCCCAGTCCTTTGTCTGTTGACATGTATTCGAACGAGTTTCCGTCGTAGCGGTAGACGCCGCCGCCTTGTTGTGAGACTCCGAACCACACATCACCGTTTCGATCTTCATGGATGCTCATGAATCGGCCCCAGCCGGTGTGTTCTGAGAACTCTTTGTTCCTCAGGTGTGTGGTGAAGGCTTTGCCATCAAACTTACTGAGCCCTCCATTGGAGGTCCCGAACCAGAAATCGCCGCGTGAGTCTTGGAGGATTTCGCACACATTGTCGCTGCTGAGTCCGTTTGCTTTCATGGTGTATACAACGGTTTTCTCGCCGTCATACCGGACAACCCCAGCGCCGTCGGTCCCGAACCAGAGGTCGCCCTCCCTGTCTTCATAGATGCAATACACCATGCTCGGCGCGAACTCAGACTTCTCCTTTGGTGCGAGGGCAGGCATTGGGAAGCGGACGAACTTCTCTCCGTTGTGCTTGAAGACGCCGTCTAAGGTCGCAATCCAGAGATCATCGTTCCGATCGATGTGCACATCCCAAATTTCCCGATGATTCCCGTAATCACTCCAGCCCCGCGTGATCGTGATCGGTTCGTACTCGGTCAGCGTTGTAAATGATTCACCGTCATATTTGGTGAGTCCCCCACTGGTCGCAAACCAGAGCGTCCCATCGTCAGCTTCAAGCCTATCACGGATCATGTCGCTCCCGAGACCATCCTCTTTGGTATAGGTCACAAACTCGCTGCCGTCGAATCGGATTAGACCATTGAGGACTGTACTAAACCAGAGGTTCCCGTGCTGATCTTCGAGTGGTGCACCGGGGTACTGCGCGAGTTGAACAGGGGCAACATGCTCCGTTTCGACCTGTGCGTTCGCAAGACTTGAAATGACAGCGACAAGAGCGGATGCACAAACAACTCTATAAACTCGTTTCATATGATTCTCTCAAACTGGTTTGCGTAGAGACGCCATCAACCAATACTGCGCGGAGAGTTCCGCACAAGGTTCAACACACAAATCACTCATTGGTTGCATGTATCCCGAGATTGAACACCATACGCATCCATAGCGTTTGAAATCTGGTCCTGCTCGGTGATCTCAGGATACAACCGATACCGGGGGGCGAGAATCTCGTGGACTTCCTCGGCCATTACGCGGAAGGCCGTTTTGAACGGAAACTTGCCTTGGGTGATTCCCAGCAGAACTCCCTCGATCTCAGCGTATCCGTCATCACCATTCCCAAGACACCGAGCGGCACCCTTGATCTGGTAGCCCTTCTGCGTGAAAATATTCACGAAACTGACGCACGCATTTGGGTTCTCTCGGATGTTTCTCGCTGAGTTTGGCGAAGCGATGTTGGCGATAATGATCGAGTCGTTGTTGTACACCGAATACACTTCCTTCGGCGAGACACTCGGCTGCCCAGACACAGAACTCGTCGCGAGCCAGCAGAGGACGCTCTCATCAGCGAGTCGGAGTACATGCTCATCAAGTGTCATTCAGACCTCCGGTTCGTCGCAAAGCAATGTTTCCAATCATGAGGAAGACTTCAGGTTGGTATACTCATCCACCCGCCGGGGGTTGCCAGAGTTCGACTTTGTTGCCTTCCGGATCCATAACCCAACCGAACTTGCCAAACTCGCTGTCTTCGACTTTCTCGTCCACTTTGCAACCCTCTTCACGCAACAACTCGAGCAATGCGTCGAGGTCATCGACCCGGTAGTTGATCATGAAGCTTGATGTGCTTGGTGCGAAGTAGTCGGTGTCTGCTTTGAATGGGTTCCAGGTTGTTGTGCCTGAGCCGTCGGTGTTGTCATCAGACCAACGCAGGACCGCGCCGCCCCACTCTTCGACATTGATGCCGAGGTGCGCTTTGTACCATGCTCCGAGCGCTTTGGGGTCCTTTGCTTTGAAGAACACGCCGCCGATTCCTGTGACTCGTTTCATGCCGATCTCCTCAATCAAGAAACAATGAGCTGATGCTTCGAAATCTTTACATTTTGACTCAGCGTTGCATTCTACATCATCCGTCCAAGAATCACGCAAAATTTAGTCACAAATCCCCGGTCCAGTTCAGACTCAACACACCAGTGGATCGACTCTGGTTCTCAGATCGCGTACTGTCCACTATGAATATGTATACACCTACCCGATCCACACCATCGTTGCTTGTCATGCTCATCGCCGTTTGCTCGCTTTGGGGTTGCGCTTCGACGGACATCAGGGACTCCTCGGTTTCCTCGGCTCCCTCTGTCACCCCATTTGATTCCGAAGGCACCGGCTACCAATACCCATACCCGGTGAAGTACTACAAGTTTGAGAGCCAACGCTCGGATGTCCGCATGGCGTATCTTGATGTCGCGCCTGTAGGCAAGAGCAAAGACCGGACGGTCGTGCTCCTCCATGGCAAGAACTTCGGCGCGTTCTCTTGGAAGACGACCATCGAATCCCTCTCAAAGGAGGGCTACCGCGTCATCGCGCCCGACCAGATCGGGTTTGCCAAGTCGAGTAAACCCGCTGCATATCAGTACAGCTTTCAGCAGCTTGCCGCCAACACCCGCGCTCTCCTTGAATCACTGGGGATCGACCAATCCGTGATCGTCGGGCACTCGATGGGTGGCATGCTGGCAACGCGGTACGCGCTGCTCTACCCCGAAGCAACAGAAAAATTGCTCCTCGTCAACCCCATCGGGCTTGAGGACTACAGCGCATTGCTTCCCGCACGCACACCAGACGAGTGGTACGCCGGGGAGCTCAAGCAGACGCCGGAGGGGATTCGTGCGTACCAACGCAAGTTCTACTACGACGGCGCGTGGAAACCCGAATACGAGGCACTGACCGTGCTTGCATCGGGAATGACCCAGCACCCTGACTTTCCCGTAGTTGCGTGGACCTCGGCGCTTGTGTACGACATGATCGTGACGCAGCCGGTCGTGCACGATTTCGGTCGCTTGCGTGTCCCGGTCCGGTTGGTCATCGGCATGCGTGACAAGACCGCGGTCGGAAAGCCACTCGCTAAACCAGAAGTCCAAGCAACCATGGGTGACTACACACAGCTCGGCAAGATTACACAACAAGCGATCCCCGGCGCAGAGCTGATCGAGTTCCCCGGCATCGGACACTGTCCCCAGATCGAAGCGTTCCCGCTGTGGAACAAGGCACTTCTCGATTTCGTCAAGTAATGACCGATTCGTCAAAGAACAGCGGCTTTGGGACAGCTCAGACTCTTGTCGTACATCCCGGTCCGATCGAAACAGCACGGACGGCGCTTACCGTTGGTAAGCATGTCCCACGCTTTGTCGTGCAGCGCGTCATGTGAAATCTGGGAATGATGATCAATCCAAGCAATGCCGATTCATGAGCAGCAGCATACGATCCCGACTGGTTCATTCACAATGCCAACGACACCAAGAAGGACACCATGCGACGCGAACTCACACTCCACAATCTCGATGAAACGGTCGCAGAATGCGAGAGGCTGATCGAAACCGGGTATCAACCCACCGGTAACTGGAACCTCGGCCAGATGTGCAATCATCTCCGTCTCACGATGGAAGCAAACATGCAAGGCTACCCCCGATGGATGACCACGCTCGGAATGCCACTCCGACCGCTGCTCCGTCGGTTTGCGCTGCCTCGATTGCTTGCGGGCAACTCAATCAATGGCATGCGAACAGCTGGGATGTTCGTTCCAAGCGACCATCTTGATGATCGGATGGAACTCGATGAGTTGAAGAAATGCGTTCAAGATTTCAAGCAATCGACGAGCCCGCTTCATCCGCATCCGGGATTTGGCAAAATGACACGCGAGCAGTTCAACCAGTTCCACGCCGCCCATGCAGCGCATCACCTGAGTTTTCTTACCCCTGAGTTACATTGACGCAGACAGATAAGAAGTACATTCCCATTGTGAACCCAATGCACAGCGGCTCACACTCCCCTATACACGCTTTGAATCGGGGTGACAGGACACCAGTTGAATTTTCGCGACTCAGATCGGTCTCTGGGGGCCAGAAGATGGACTTTGGTTTCGCAAGAAGGCTAGTCTCCATTATCTAAACTATCGGTACTTTCTTGTACCATCCGAGTGAACACTAGCAACTCGCCCCCGTCCTTTTCCGCCTCAAGTGATATGCCCGAATCATCGTGTTTCACGCGAACGCGGGCCGTGATCTTATCAGCGGACCAATCAAAGCTCGCCAGCATGTTTTCGCCAATCCACGCGAAAGGTTTGTCCGCGAAGATCCCCGGCCCTTTCAGATCAAATATCTGCAGCTTGCCATTGGTGATGATGACTTGCAGCTGCGCCGGCGAACGCTCGTGATCGAGTGCAAAGAGCACCTCATATGAATCAGTATCGATCATCCTGGCCCCGAGCGTTTCGACGCTCTGGAACTTGCCGTGCTCACGCACATGTGCCGGCCAGATGTGTGTACAAAGCGTGCTCGACCAAGTTTGCGGAATACCCGGCGCGAGATGATCGAGGATCTCTTCGGGATTGGAAGCAATCACTGCATCCAAAATAGAACTGGCGAGTGCGTGCGCCGCCGTAGCGCCCTTTCCACTCGACTCCGGTTCGACAGCTGACATCGCATCCACACCGACCGCACGGATGCGTAGGGACGAACCTATTGAGTGTACAACTAGACGACTGCCGTCAACAGATTCGTATTCCCCGACAAGATTGCTAAAATCGATCTCATGATCAATGGACGGCGGCGGTGGCGTGCGCATCGGTTGGTCAAACACAAGCGACTCGATGTTCCACGCAATTTTCCAGACCGGCACATCATCGGTGTTCGAGAGCACCACGACCAATGTGTCCTCTTCAGGAAAACGCAGCAGATAACAGTGAAAGCCCTGCACATCCCCGCCATGACCGATCCTCTGCGTGCCCCGATCGGTCTGGGTGATTGCCCACCCAAAACCATACCAACCGTCATCAGGCGTCTCCATCTGTTGGACCGTCTCATCCTGAAGCAGTTTGCCGCTTTCATAGGCATTCACGAACCGACGCAGATCATTTGTACTGGTCACCATGCCACCCATGCCCTTGTAGTGCCAACCGTAACTGGCGTATGGATGGTCCGCTGCGGTTCGTTCCGCAATCACACCGTCATACCCGGTGGCGAGTGAATGTGCATCGAAAGTTTGACCGGTGAAACCGCTCCTCGTAATACCAGCGGGCTCGAAAATTCGACGCTCGCAAAAACGCTGATAAGTCTCGCCGGAAACTCGCTCGATAATACCCGCGAGCAGCGCATATCCCCCGTTCCAGTATTCGCTTTGCTCGCCTGGTGACGCCGACGGAGGACCTGCTAGATAACCACCGACCGCCAACTCCAAATCGTCACCCCCGCCGCCGGGCCCGAACCGTGGCATGCCCGATGTGTGCGTGAGCAGATGACGGATGGTGATGCCACGCTTGTCTTCAGGCACCCCCGGCAAGTGAGCGGCGATCGAATCATCCAGCCCGACCTTGCCATCTTCCACGAGCGACATCACAGCGCACGCGGTGATGACCTTTGTGAGCGACGCGATCTCAAAGAGTGCCTCAGGTCCATTGGGCAAACCCAGTTCTCGGTTGGCGTGTCCAAAGCCCATGTTGCACAGAACTTCACCTTCATGAACAACAAGCACAGTACCCGACCAGCCGAACGCCTCGCATCGATCAAGATACGCGCCGACATCCGCCGGCCTGTCCGGTTGGGCCATCGTAAGCGAGCCGCCGAACGCAAAGACCGCCAACAGTACATTAACAAGTACGCTAGACATACTCAGGCGTACCGTGGATGAACGATTTCGTTGCATCACCGCATGGTGGATGCTCATGAAAAATATTCCCTACTCGTCGTTGTTGAAATCGGGGTGACAGGACACCAGTTGAACTTTTCATCTCCCAAATCGGTCTCTGGAGCTCAGATGCCGTGTCTTTGTTCTACGAGTGAATCAAAGACAATGCGGACCAACGGACAATACCAGCGAGAGTTGAGTGAGGCCGGTCTGTCGGATAGACTAAGCAACGGCTTGAAGACGCCCCCGGACCCGCGGGAAGGGTTGAACCCACTTCCAAAACACAATCAGATCCTGCACGCTTCTTCGTGCCACCTGAATGCGGGTCCAGGTGAGTTGCATGGAGAACCGTTATGAGCAAGCCGCTCCCCCACCGTCCAAATCTTGATCACCTTCGGCGTCAGGCCAAGACACTGCTCGCGGGTATCCGATCCGGAGACCCCGAGTCGATTCAAATCCTGACCGAGTACTTGCCCTCCGCGAAGGGTATGTCTAACGAGGCCGTTGCCGCTGCGGGCTTCCGACTCGCCGATGCTCAGTTCGCGATCGCGCGCAGCACGGGCTTCGGCAGTTGGCCCAAGCTGGCGCAGCATGTCGAACTGCTGCGAAGTCTGGAGGGGACCTGGGCCTTCGATTCCCTCGAAGTTGATGGCAACCAAATTCCTTCTGCGCACACCCAGCATTCACGCATCCTGATCGACGGCGATCTATTCAGAACCGAATCCCCCGAAGCAATCTACGAAGGTGTGTTTAACATCGACGCTGAAGCGTCGCCTCAGCACATCGATATTGAGTTCTTCGCGGGCCCGGAAGCAGGAAACTCGAACCACGGCATCTTCAGGATTGATGGCGATCGCCTTGAGATATGTCTCGATATGAACGGCAACCCGCGACCGAAAGAGTTCGGCACCGCGCCCGCCCGTGGGCATGCGTACGAAGTGCTCAGACGCGAATCGGCCACCGCATCACAAACTCGAGACAACACAGAAGATCGTACATCCTCCCTGTGCCGTAGCCCTGAGGAAATACCCCCCGCACCGTCGGGTTGTCGGTGCATGGCATCAGTCAACCGGCTGGTCCCATTCGTCCATGTCCAAGATGTCGAGGCGTCGTTGTTGTTCTACTCGCTGCTTGGTTTCACGACGGTAAACTCGATGAAGGACAACCATGGGAAAATGTACTGGGTGCTCGCACGCAGTGAAGCCGCGGAGATCATGCTCGCTCAGGCATCCGGGCCGATCGATCCTGAGCAGCAGGCGGTGCTCTTCTACATGTACAGCCCAGACCTGAGCACCCTTCGAGCAACTTTGATCGAAGGTGGATTACGAGATGCGGGTGTATATCGCGGAGCACGCAGCCCTGATGACACGACACGAATGGTGCACGAGATTGCCCATCCTAATCATATGGATGGGGGCGAGATGCGTGTCATTGACCCAGACGGCTATGTGATCCTCGTCGGTCAGCGGACTTGATGATTCTAGATTTGTTGAAACAACAAAGATCGAGTAGGTTTTTGACCTACTCGATCTTCTAGTAAGTCGGGGTGAGAGGATTTGAACCTCCGACCTTCTGACCCCCAGTCAGATGCGCTAACCAAACTGCGCTACACCCCGGAATCGGCCTGTGTATCCAGACCGAGATGAAGCATAGTCATCCAATCGAATGGGGGCTAGACCCACCCGGGCGATTCACACCCCACCGCCACCAATCATCTCAAACGCAATTTTGACGATCCAGACGAAAAATACAATGAAAATCACGGCTGGCACCCACAGCATCCAGCTTGGGATTCGGGCGATAATCGATTTTTTCTCTTTCGACATAAAAGCACCTCAGAACTTGGGCAAGATGAAATCCATACCACCGGAAGGGTGATACTCGTCCTATTCTACTCGTATGCCGAACAACACATCAGACCTGCCAACGACCTCATTGATCCTGATCCGAGCCGCCCGTGTTATTGATCCTGCATCTGGGATGGATCAGATCGCGGATGTTGGGATAGGCAATGGGACGATCCGGGAGATTGGCCAGAATCTGGACACCAACGGCTACGACCGGGTCATCGACGCAGATGGGATGATCCTCGCGCCGGGCCTGATCGATCCCCATGTCCACCTCCGCGAGCCGGGACAGGTGCACAAAGAAGACATCGAATCGGGGACGCGAGCCGCGGTCGCTGGTGGGTTCACAACCGTCTGCTGCATGCCCAACACTTCCCCGGCACTCGACTCCTCAGAAATGGTCGAGTTCGTCCGCTCCCGCGCAGAGCAAGTTGGACACTGCCGAGTCTTCAGCGTCGCAGCGGCAACCAAGGGCCGCAAGGGTGAACGGCTTGCAGAGATCGGTCTATGTCTCGACGCTGGAGCGGTCGGATACTCAGACGACGGCGATGTCGTCGAATCCGCGTCAATGATGCGGAGCGTCCTCCAAGCGGTGCAAGCAACGGGCAAGTGCTTCATGCAGCACTGCCAGGAACTGACGCTGACCAACGGCGCGGTGATGCACGCGGGAACCGTGTCGACGAAGCTTGGGCACAAGGGTTGGCCTCGTGAAGCGGAGGAGATCATCATCGAGCGTGATCTGCGTTTGAATAAATCGATCGGGTGCCACTACCACATCCAGCACATGTCCTCAGGCAACTCCGTCGAGATCGTCGCTCGCGCCCAGCGCGAAGGCATCCCGGTTACCTGCGAAGCGTCCCCCCACCACCTGCTGCTGACGCACGAAGCGATCGAAACCCAAGGCACCATGGCGAAGATGAACCCGCCGCTCCGCGAGCAATCGGACATCGACGCGCTCAAGCAAGGTATCGCCGATGGGGTCGTCACGATCCTCGCGACCGACCACGCGCCGCACACCAGCGACGAGAAACGCAACACGATGTCCGATGCACCCTTTGGGATCATCGGACTCGAATCGGCACTGGGTTTGTACCACAAAGCACTCGTCGAGACCGGGGTGATCGATTGGCCCAAGCTGATTGAGTTGCTCACCATCAATCCCGCACGACTGTGTGGTTTGGACGAGCAGGGCATCGGGTCCATTACGGTTGGTGGACCGGCGGATCTGACCTTGATTGATCCATCGCATGAATGGACGCTGACCGAGGCAGATTTGGTTGGGAAGAGTTCCAACACACCGTTCCTGGGATGGACCATGCAAACCCGCGCGGTGTTGACCGTGGTTGCGGGAAACATCCGATACGAGAAGATCGCTTGCGCCAACTCATAACGCTCGCAACGGAGAACTGATGGGCTTCCTCAAACTACTCTGGAACAAACGAGAGATCACCATCGCGATCATCTCGATTGTGACGATCATCGCGCACCTGATCCTCCGCTTCGGGATGGACGCGACTCCCGAGACCGCTCGGATTCCGCTGTATATCTGTTTGGTGCTGGGTGGGACGCCGTTGGTCTTTGAGCTGATGATGAAGGCGTTCCGCAAGGAGTTCGGATCCGACCTACTCGCGGGGATCTCGATCGTCACCGCAGTCCTCCTCCACGAACACCTCGCGGGATCGATCGTGGTCCTCATGCTCTCAGGCGGGGAAGCACTCGAAGAATACGCGGTCCAGAGCGCATCGAGTGTGCTCAAAGCACTTGCCAAACGCATGCCCTCGGTCGCGCACCTCAAAACCGATGGCACGCTCAAGGATGTCCCGCTTGACGATGTAAAGATCGGCGATCATGTCACCATCTTCCCGCACGAAACCTCCCCGGTCGACGGCGTCGTGATTGACGGTCACGGCGTGATGGACGAGTCGTATCTGACGGGTGAGCCGTACATGATGTCCAAGGCGCCGGGGTCGTCCGTGTTCTCCGGTGCGATCAACGGCGAATCCGCGATCACCATCGAAGCGACCAAACCCGCGCAGGATTCCCGATACGCGAAGATCATGCAGGTCATGATCGACACCGAGCAACGCAAGCCCCACATGCGCCGGCTCGGGGATCAACTCGGCGCGTACTACACACCCATCGCGGTCGCACTCGCAATCGGTGCGTGGTTGGTTTCGGGTGATCCGACCCGCTTCCTCGCGGTGCTGGTCGTCGCGACCCCATGCCCGCTCCTGATCGGGATTCCTGTTGCGATCATCGGTTCCATCTCGCTGAGCGCCAAGCGCGGGATCGTCATCAAAGACCCCGGCGCACTGGAAACCATCGGGACCTGCAAGACCATCATCTTCGACAAAACAGGCACCCTGACATACGGCACCCCCACCGTCACCGAGATCCTCCCCGCGCCGGGATTCTCCGCAAACACCATCCTCGCACGAACCAGCTCCCTCGAACGCTATTCGAAACACCCGCTGGCAAACGCCATTGTCAAAGCGGGGAAGAAGGCGGGCGTCTCGTGCTCGGAGCCTTCTGAGGTTTCCGAGAAGCCGGGACAGGGGCTCTCTGGACTCATTGAGGGTTCGAAGATTCTGATCACCGGACGCGGGGCGATGAAGCGGCTGGACCCCGACAGCGAATCCATGCTCCCCGAAATCGCGGCGGGTTTGGAGTGCATTGTTGCGATCGATGGGAAGTACGCCGGGACGATCCGGATGCGGGATGAACCCCGCAAGGACGGCAAGCTCTTCATCAACCACCTCTCGACCAAGCACGGCTACGAGAAGGTCATGCTCGTCTCGGGAGACAGGACCAGCGAAGCGGAGTACCTCGCGGAGATGGTCGGGATCACGGAGGTCCTCGCGGAACAAACCCCGGAACAGAAGGTCGAGATCGTGCGGGAAGAATCCCTCCATGCGCGGACCTGCTTTGTGGGGGATGGGATCAACGACGCGCCGGCGCTTTCGCTCGCGACTGTTGGGATCGCGTTCGGTCAAGCGTCGGATATCACGACCGAAGCCGCTGGCGTGGTGATTATGGACTCGTCGCTCGAGCGGGTGGACGAGTTCTTCCATATCTCGCGTCATATGCGACGGATAGCACTCCAGTCCGCGGTCGGCGGGATGATCCTGAGCATCGTCGGGATGATCCTCGCAGCGATGGGCTACCTCCCTCCCGTCGCGGGCGCGATCGCTCAGGAGATCATCGATGTCTTCGCGGTCGCCAACGCGCTCCGGGCGGCGTTCCCCCCCAGGGTCCTGTCGGATATCCGCGACTAGACCGCTGGACTTGCTGACCCGGAAGTCCCATCGACCTAGAGTGATTCACAAACTTCAACCATTGCCCAATCATGGGCTCACCTGCCAATGCAAAGGACGGAACCCGCATGAGCATCAAAATCGGAATCAACGGATACGGACGCATCGGACGCTTGGTCCACCGCATCTCAGCCAACACCCCAGGCATCGAAGTCGTCGCGATCAATGACCTTGTCCCAGCGGACAACCTCGCCTACCTCCTCAAGTACGACACCATGCACGGCCGGTTCATGATCGACCACAAACCAGCAGAACTCTCCGCAACCGAGAACTCGATCACCGTCAACGGGCAGGTCGTCAAGACCACCGCTGAGCGTGATCCGTCCAAACTCGCGTGGGGCGATATGGGCGTGGACTATGTCCTCGAATCCACCGGGCTCTTCACCCAGCGCGACGACGCGCAGAAGCACATCGACAACAACGGTTGCAAGCGCGTCATGATCTCCGCGCCGACCAAGACCCCGGACACCGTCCCGACCTTCGTCCACCGCGTCAACTGCGGGAAGTACAACCCAGCAACCGACACCATCATCTCCAACGCGAGCTGCACGACCAACTGTCTTGCCCCGATCACCAAGGTGATCATGGACAACTTCGGTCTGGTTGAAGGCTTGATGACCACCGTCCACGCAGCAACCGCGACCCAGCCAACCCAGGACGGCCCTTCCAAGAAGGACTGGAGAGGCGGACGCAACGCGTACATGAACATCATCCCAGCATCGACCGGTGCCGCCAAAGCCGTCGGTCTGTGTCTCCCAGAAACCGTCGGCAAGCTCACGGGCATGTCGTTCCGCGTCCCGACGGCGGATGTTTCCGCAGTGGACCTCACATTCCGTACCGAGAAGGCGACAAGTCTCAAAGAGATCAGTGCCGCGATGAAGGCGACTTCAGAAGGCAAGATGAAGGGTGTCCTCGGATACACCGAAGAAGATGTCGCATCATCGGACTTCATTGGCGACCCACGCTCATCCATCTACGACGCGGGCGCGGGCATCGAACTCAACGAGCACTTCTTCAAGATCGTTTCGTGGTACGACAACGAAGCGGGATACGCGAACCGCTGCGTGGACATGTTCAAGATGATGGGCGGACACGACGGGCTCTAAGCCAATCCAATCAAAGCTCTGTACACAAGCCCTGTCCGACAGGGCTTTTTTATTGGTGTAGATCAAGGGACATCATATTGCCGACGCTGGATCTCCATCTGCTTCAAACCGACCGCTTCGACCGCGGCGAGGTGTTCGTTGTATGAATCAATCGCTTCTGCTGGGACATCGTCACCGAAGTAGAACTTGCCATCGTTCGCGTTGCCTGAGGTTGCCCAGTACTCCTTCACGATCAGCAAGCTCTCTTTCATGTGCGGGTACGCTTCGCGATCGAGTGCACGCATTTGCTTTGCGATCTCAAGCTGCTGTTTCCCCTCCGGGGTGTCTGAGCCGGTGATTTGTTTGAAGAGGATGGGGAACCGGATGTCGATGCGATCGTTGGCTTCGATGAGTCTTTCGATCATCGCGACGCGGTTGTCGATATCTTCAATGGAGCTGAGGGTCGAAGGATCGGTCCCCCCGAGGTCATAGAACTCGTTGTTGGTGGCCAGGTACGGGTCCATCAGGACTTTGAGTTCCTTCATGATGGACGCTTGGGACTTGAGCTGGGCCGCGAGTTCAGGGGAGACATTTTTGGACGCTTCCTCGACCATCTCGACATATTCGTCGATGGAGTCGGTCGATTCCGGGAAGTACGCGCCTTCTGCTTCGATCTGCTCTGCGATCTTGTCGCTGTGCTTTTTCCCGAGCTCGGTGAAACTGTCCGCCGCGGCTTGGTCCGCTTGGGCGTGCTGGTCCGACTTGGAATCACACCCCCCGTGGAACACAAGAAGAGAAAGCAGGGTTACGGCGATCATGGAAGGGTTCATCTGGGCTCCTCGTAGAGATCAAGTTTCATGCAAAGACCCGAAGATTCGGCCCGTGATTTATACCAGAATCATAGCTTGAACCATCGCTTGAAACACTAACGAGCGTACCCTTACTCATGCGATACAAATGGACCATCCTCAGGGCTTCACGATTCCTTCTCGACGGCGGCGGCATGTTCGGGGTTATCCCGCGCGTCGTCTGGACACGCGCCGTCGAACCCGATGAAAAGAACCGAATCGAGCTCTCGCACAACTGCGTATTGCTCGAATCCGAGAAGCCCGATCCGATCACAGGTAAGCACCACCGCTACCTCATCGAAGCGGGTACCGGTGACAAACTCGACGAAAAGATGTCCACCATCTTCGGCCTCGACGGTCGCACCGTCGAATCCGAAGTCATCGCGGCGGGTGTCGATCCCGCGGATATCGAAGCGACCATCGTCACCCACCTCCACTTCGACCACGCCGGTGGACTGACGCGCCGATGCCGAGAAGGCGAAGAACCGGACTGGACCGCGATCAAACCCGGTGCCGCGTCCGGTGACTGCAACGATGTAAAGTTCACCTTCCCCAACGCGGAGCTGATTGTGCAACGCCGGGAATGGGTCGATGCTCGCAACAACGACGCGGTGATGACCAAGACCTACTACCGCGACCACATCCTCCCCTTCGAGGATGACAAAAAACCATTGAGCGATGGTCGTCCTCGCCTGCGTTTGATCGATTCCCCTCGCGCGTTCCCACTCAACCGGAAACCCTCGAAAGGCGAGCTCCCGAAGAACCCGATCCAAGAGCGGATGACCGAGGTCCTCCCCGGCATCCGCGCCTTCCTCGTCCCGGGTCACACCTGGGGACAGCAAGCGATCCAGTTTGAGGACACAGACGGACGGATCATCGTGTTCACACCCGATGTGCTTCCGACGCATTACCATCTGGGGCAGGCGTACTCGCTCTCGTACGATGTTGAGCCGTACACCTCCATGATCACCAAAAACTGGTTCCTCGCGGACGCTGCGGAGCTCGACTGGACGCTGCTGCTGGATCACGAGCCGGGGAATCCGCTGTTTAAGGTCAAGAAGACCGAATCGGAGTGGTATGAACTCGTCGAGGAACCTGTGCTGAGTCCCGCTGGGATCGAATGATCGATCTATAATCCACCAAGCCGTATGACCACTGACACCACACAGCCCAAGTCCGACCAGTCCAATGACGCCCGCGCGTCGGATGCGGACGCTGTGGATCTGGTGCCTCAGACCGAATCCCCGGCCCCGGAACAGGCATCTGATTCGACCCCAGAGAAACCCGCGAAGGTCAAGCGGACCTTGTTCGAGCGCGCCGAGGCGTGGATCTCGAAACTCTCGAGCCGAAACAACTTCTGGAACCGCGTCTGCTCGATGATCTGGCTCCCCTACGCGTTCCGGTCGGGCATCAAGATGTCGCTCGACGAGAACACCTACCGCGCGACGCTCCCGTTCCGTCGGTTCAATAAGAACTGGTACAGCGCGATGGCGGGCGCGGCGCTCCTCGGGAACTCCGAGATCGCGGGTGGCAACTATGTCTTCTCCGTCTGTGGCGGGGACTACACCGTTGTCTGCAAGCAGCTCGAATACAAGTTCCTGCGTCCGTGCCATGGACCTGCAGAATACCGGATGACCCCGCTCGAGGACATCCACGCGCTCGTCGCGACCGGTGAGGAGTTCAACATCACCATCCGCATGGACATCGTCCAGGTGCTGGTCCCGCTGAGCGAGAAAAGACTCGCCGATGAGGTGGACGATCCGAACGACAAGCCTGCCAAACCCAAGCGGGTCGGGCGCTGTACCGCGACCTTCCATGTGACCCCCAAAGCACACCATAAAGCGAAGAAACTCCGCGGGACCAAGAACGCATGAGCAGTTCAAGCGAGCAATCGCATGCCCCGTCCGGACAACTGACCACCAACCCCATCCTCTGGGGCGCGTATCTCGGGTGTTCATGGACTTGGTGCATCGGGATGTTCTTCCCAGTCCTGCTGCTCCGAGACTTTGGATGGGCCGGATTTGCCGCGTTTGCGATCCCCAATGTGCTCGGCGCGGCGGCGATGGGATGGGTCCTCAAATCACGCGAATCCTCGATCAGTTTCGTCGATCGTCACCCCACCGCGGTCTGGTGGTTCTCCGCGATCACCGTCGGATTCCATATCTTCTGGATCATCTGGCTCACCTCGTTCCTCCGCGATGCGTTCCCGATGCCCGAAGAATACCTGTTCGGCGCTGGCGCGATCGCTGTTGCGTTTGCGATCTCCTCCGGACGACTGGTTAAGTTTGGCAAAGCGCCGCAGCTCGCAATGCTGCTCTGGGTGCTGAGCGCTGCGGTGCTTATCGCGTTGGTCGTCATGCCTGATGCCAAACCCGCGTTTGATGTCTTGATCGAATCACCACCAACCGCGAACGGCGTCGAGTGGTTCATCCCGGTTTCGATCTTTGGATTCTTGCTTTGCCCATACCTTGATGTCACCTTCCACCACGCTCGCCAGAATCTGACCACGCAGACCTCGGGACGATTGGGGTTCACCATCGGGTTCTGTGTGTTCTTCGCGCTCATGATCATCCTCACCACGCGCTACGCCGGCGTCATCGCCAGCGGCATGCGCGGCGATGGACACCTCCTCGCGATCACCACCCCTTGGCTCGCGGCAGGGGTCCTCGTTCACATCTTCTGCCAATGGATTTTCACCGTCCGCGTCCACCTCGACCGCATGACTTCCCTTGCCCCCCACCGCTTGCTGGGACAGCGAGCGATGTTCATCATCGCGCTGATTTCAGCACTCGCGGGATTCGCGGTCCCCGGTATGTCCGACCACGCTGGAATGACCGCAGGCGAACTGGTCTACCGCTGCTTCCTCACCTTCTACGGCTTGGTCTTCCCGAGCTACATGCTCTACCGCGTGATCCGCGCCCACTCAACGCAAATCCCCCTCCAACGATGGATGATGTGGCTCGCGATCGGTGTCGCCGCCCCGATGTTCTGGATGGGATTCATCGAACGGCAATCCGTCTGGCTCGCGCCTGGATTCCTCGTCGTATTCTGCGGTGCGTTCGTGCTCAAAGGCAAACAAGACGCGACTATTCAGGTGTAACGCCCTGGTTCCTCGCGACGATCCGTGCGTTGCGTTGCATCATGTCGAGCTTCGCGCGTTTCATTGCTGAACCGGTAAACGCTTCGCGCCGATCGTCCTCGCTCCATCCGATGACTTCTAGTAGATCGAAGCGATCACGATTCGAGTCGTACACAGGATTCGCTGGTGCCGCCTCGACCCGAGGCGAGTTGTGCGGACACACCTCTTGGCAGATGTCGCAGCCATAGATCCAGTCGCCGATTTTGGGTTCAAGCTCAGGATCGATCGGGGTCCGGTGCTCGATCGTCAAGTACGAGATGCACCGACGAGCATCCACCGAATACGGCGTGATCGCATCGGTCGGGCACGCATCGATGCATCGTGTGCAGGTGCCGCAGTGGTCCGGTTCGACGCGCTGGGATCCAGGTTTGGCAAGCTGGAGTGTCGTGACGATCCCACCCAGCAGCATGTACGACCCCGCTTGCGGATGGATCATCAGCGTGTGTTTCCCGGTCCATCCCAGACCAGCACGCTGCGCCAGCTCGCGCTCAAGCACCGGCGCGGTATCAACGAACACCTTGAAATCCGCCTCAGGATGATCGATCCGCAGCTGATCGGCAAGGTCCATCAGCCGTTTCTTCATGACCTTGTGGTAATCCTTGCCGCGTGCGTAGCGAGCGATGCGTCCCTCACCGGGTTTCAGTGGTTCGTCGATATTGTCGCGACGACTCGCGTACAGATCCGCGACCATCAGCACCGATCGCGCATCGTCGATCAGCTGATCTGGATTCTTCCGCAGGTCCGTGTTGCGGTCAAGCCACGCCATTTCGCCGTGCTTGTGCTGCGCGAGCCAATCGCCCAGCTCTTCGCTCCATGCGCTGGATTCGACGCCTGCGATTCCAGCAAGAGCAAACCCTGAATCGAGGGCTCGCTGGATCAACCGGGTTGAATGGGTTTCATCCACGAGGGATGTTACGCGGTCGCGCAGCCGCAGCTTGCTGCGTCGGACTCGCACACTTCTTCATCCGCTTGCATCCACGCGTAGAGCGTGTCGCTCGCGTGCTGGAGGACCGCACGCGGATCGCGTCCATCCTCGACGACCCAGAGTTTCGGGTAGTCGTAGACGATCCAGCCGCCGAAGCCCATGTCGTCGAGTTCCGCGACGACCTTGCGGTTGGGGAGCACGCCTTGACCCAGCAAGACCGGGTTGTGCTCGTCGTCGACATCCGAGAGCTTGACGCAATCGAGGTACTTCTTGAGCAAACGGACCCCCTCGACGGGGCATTCCCCCGCGAGTTTCGCGGCGTTGATGTTGTAGCAGACACCGAGCCATTGGTTCGGACAGGTTTCGATGAGTTCAAGCAGGTCGGTCGCGCGTGCGAACGATCCGCCGTTCTCGATGACGATTCGGGTGTCGGTGTTGCGTGCGGTCTGGGACGCGAGCTGCAAACGATCACCGATTCGGCGAATCCCCCACCGGTGTGGTTCGGAGGCTGGAAGCTGGTAGCCGAACACGCGGACATAGTTGATGCCAGCATGATCAGCAAACTCGACAAAGGCTTTCGCTTCTGAAACGCCCTCTTCTTCGTTGACGAACACATGACCAATCACCGGCGGGAAGATCGGTTTATCAAACCGCACACCGGTCGCGAGCGAGACCGCGGTGACACCCGCACGCTCGAACTTGTCGCGGACATCTTTCGAATCAAGACGCATCGGATCGCACATCATCGCGTGGTCCGGGTCGAGGAACGAACGCATCTCAAGACCCAAGAAACCGAGCTCCGAAGCGGTGTCGATCGCCTGATCCAGGGTCCATCCGGGGCATACGGTTGTTGAAAATGCGATCTTCATATCGGGTTCCTCGTGCGGCACAACTTGGGTGCAAATCCGTTCCATGAGTGTATCGTCGATCCCGCGCCGGAGCGACCACACACGATCAAGATCCGCTAGTTCTCGGGCATGGGCTGGGCATGGAGCACGATCGAGAAGTCCGATCCTTTTCCCAGTTCCGAGTGGAGTTCGAGCGATCCGCCGTGGGCTTCAACAATCCGGCGTGCGGTCGGGAGACCCAGCCCGGTTCCGGATGCTCGCGTCGTGAAGTATGGATGGAAGATCCGCTCCTGATCCTCTTGAGAGATCCCGGGACCGGTGTCGATGACATGGATGGACGCATCGCCGCTGGGATCGGTGGAGACCCTGAGGATCAACTCCTTGCCCGATTCACTAGAATCCTTCATCGAGTTCACGGCGTTGATCATCAGGTTCAGCACCGCTTGCTTGATGTGGTTGGAATCAATCTCAAGCGTCACCGGCAACGGTGATGGGTCCAAACGGATCTGCACGCCGCTGGACTGGGCTTGGACATGGAAGAAATCCCCGAGCTGCTCGATCAGGTCATTGAGCTCCGTTGGACGGAGATCGAGCCGAAGTTCTCCAGCGTACTCAAGGAAGTCTTCGAGGATCCCGCGCAAGCGGTCGGTCTCGCCGCGGAGTGCACCAACGCGCCGGCCCATCCGCCCCTTCTCCTGTTCGTCGATCTGAAGATCCGCGATCGCTTCACCAAGCAGCTGCGCGTTGAGACCAATGGTCGAGAGCGGGTTTTTGATCTCGTGCGCCAGACCCGAGGTCATCGATCCGATCTCCGCGAGGCGTTCAGCAGAGCGGGCTCGCTTCGAGAACACCCTGGCGCGAGCCTCTGCTCGGCGCACTGCGACGCGGGCAACGATTGCAGAGAGCATCGCACCAATCACACATCCCAAGACTATCCAGATCAGATTCGACATGCCGCGCCTCAATGAACCATCGGGACCACAGCATACAGCATAGAACCCACACAAGGGTCTCAGCAGTCACAATGACCAACACATGTAGGGTTTGAAAGGGAGTTTATCGACGCGGCGTTCGCGAATAAGTCCGCTTGGGCACGACGACTTCCGGTTCGGTTTCCGAGCCTTCGGTGTCCGCTTCGTCGGATGTTGGCTTCCCAGCATCGATCGCGACGACCTTGGTGGCACGCCAGCCCTTGTCGCCGTTGGCGGCGCTGTAGATCACAGGCGAACCATCGGCGAGTGCGCGGAATCCATCACCATCGATGACGGAATAGTGTACGAAAATATCCTGCTCATCCGGACCGACAATAAAACCGAACCCTTTGCGGGGATCGAACCATTTGACTGATCCTTGAATATCAATGAGCTCGCTGCTTGTATTATCCATAACGGTCCCTGAACCAATGACATTGGTTTCCTTCACCGTTGAGGACGCACCACCCACAAGTACTGGAACGCAACAACGGAGTCTCGAACGGTGTGAGGCACCATCCGCGATACCAATAGCATACCAAACTTTACCCATCCGTCAAACAGCCCCGAACAGAAACCGGTTCTGTTCGGGGCTGGAATGTATCCTTACGGAGCTAAATCAAGGTATTTCGGGCTTATTCAGCCGAGGAGCCTTCGGCGCGACGGCTGCGACGACGACGGCGTGGCTTGCTGTCGCCCTCGCCTTCATCATTCGAGTCGTTGGAGTTGCCGCGTGATGGGCGGTCTTCCTTCGCGGCCTTTGCCTTCTCTTCCCAGTCCGGATCAGCTTGCTTGATCGAGAGCTTGATGCGACCCTGGTCGTCAACCAGAAGCACCTTGACCTTGACCTCGTCACCAATCTTGACGACATCGGCGACGGACTCAACATAGCCGTCAGCGAGTTCCGAGATGTGGCACATGCCGTCGGTCCCCGGAGCGATCTCGATGAACGCACCGAAGTCCTTGGTCGAGACAACCTTGCCGTCGTAGATCGTGCCCGCTTTGACATCTTCGCAGAGTGCGGAGATTTCAGCTTCGGCCTTCTCAACATTCATCGCGTTGGACGAGGATACGATGACCGAGCCGTCGTCTTCGACATCGATGTTGACGGAGTACTTGTCCTGCAGAGCGCGGATGGTCTTGCCACCAGGCCCGATGAGCTTGCCGATCTTCTCTGGATCGATCTTGAGCTGGAGCAGACGCGGAGCGAACTTGGAGGTTTCGCCGCGTGGTTCTGCGATGACCTTCTCCATCTGATCGATGATGTCGAGGTATCCTTCGCGTGCTTGCGCGAAGATGACTTTGATCTGATCGAGGTTGAGGCCGCGAGCTTTGAGGTCGAGCTGGATGCCGGTGATGCCATCGCGTGTGCCGGAGACTTTGAAGTCCATATCTCCGAAGAAGTCTTCTTCGCCGATGATGTCGGTGACGAGGACTTCGTTCTCGTCGTTCTCATCTGAAAAGCGACCAACGGTGATGCCTGCACAGGTGTTGGTGATGGGAACACCAGCGTCCATGAGTGCGAGGCAGCCGCCGGTGACGGATGCCATAGACGATGAACCGTTGGATTCGGTGATGTCCGAAACAAGGCGGATGGTGTACGCGAACTCTTCTGGTGATGGGAGAATCCCGAGGAGCGAACGCTCAGCGAGTGCCCCGTGACCGAGTTCACGGCGACCAGGCCCCATGATGCGACCAGCTTCACCCACCGAGAACGGCGGGAAGTTGTAGTGGAGGTAGAACTTCTTGGAGTACTCTGGGAGCAAACCATCGACGATCTGCTCGTCGCGACCGGTCCCGAGGGTACAGGACACGAGCGACTGGGTCTCGCCGCGTTGGAAGAACGCCGAGCCGTGGGTGCGTGGGAACTGACCGACCTGCATTTCCAGCGGACGAATCTCGGTACGACCACGACCGTCGGCACGGATGCCCTTCTCAACGATGAGCTTGCGGGTGATCTTCTTCTCAAGCTTGCGGAACGCTTCGGACGCTTGACGGTTTGCGGCTTTGGTTGCTTCCCACTCAGCGGGGGTGCCGCCGTCGTTGATTGGGAACTGCTCCATCATCGACTTCTTGATTGCAGCGACCTTGTCACCACGCTCGTGCTTGCTCTTGATTTGGCGTGCAGCGGTGAGGTCTTTCTCTGCGATCTTGGTGACCTTGGACATGATCTCATCTGGAATGAGGTTCATGTGGTCGCCCAAGCGGGGCTCAACGCCGACCTTCTTGACGAGTTCTTCGATGAGTTCGAGGATCGGCTTGACGCCTTCTTCGTACCCGAACTGAATCGCAGCGTGGATGTCTTCGTCTGGGACTTCAGCAGCACCGACTTCGATCATGTTCACGCCGTCTTTGTGACCCGCGATGACGACATCCATATCGGAGTAGTCGAGCTGGGACACGGTTGGGTTGATGACGAACTGGGCGCCGTCATCCGTGAAGATGCGAGCAACGCGGACGGTTGCGAGCGGGCCTTCGAATGGGCAATCGGAGATCGAGAGTGCTGCAGCGGCACCGGTGCCTGCAAGCACATCAGAATCGTTCTCGCCGTCGTGGCTCATGACCCAGCACTGCATCTGGACTTCTTCGATGAAGCCGTCAGGGAAGAGTGGGCGGATCGGACGGTCGATCATGCGCATGGTGAGGGTTTCTTTTTCGTTTGGTGCACCTTCACGCTTGCGGAAGCCGCCGGGGAACTTGCCGCCTGCGGAGAGCTTCTCGCGGTAGTCGACCTGCATTGGGAAGAAGTCGAGGCCCGGACGCGGCGTTGCACGCATACAGGTACACATGACGGTGGTGTCCGCGTAGGAGATGAGGAGCGCGGAGGTCGCGAGCTTTGCGATGCGACCGGTTTCGATCCGCATCATGCGGCCGCCGATTTCCTTTTCGACGATGATGACTTTATCTGACATGTTGAGTACCCCTTTGTGGGTGTGGTCGGGTGCGAGGTGCCCGCGATGTGTGGAACGATCTCGCGCACAGCGCCGTGATCGGTTCCCGTCTTGATTGAGCCCTGTCCTCGCGTCTCAAGAGGCAGAAGGCGGAAAGCACTCAGGCGTATTACACCAGTGCCCATCGCCGACTGCCGCTCTCTGAACAGGATTCGTGATCTAACAACAAAAACCCGCGTGTTGTTTCCAACACACGGGTCGTGATTCGTTTACTTGCGGAGGCCCAGACGCTGGATCGTATCGAGATACGCATCGCGGTTCGTGCGTGCAAGGTAGCGGAGCAAGCGGTTGCGTTTGGCAACCATCATGACCAAGCCACGGCGGTTGTGCATGTCCTGCTTGTTGTCACGCAGGTGTGTTGCCACCTGCTTGATGCGAGCGGTCAACAACGCGACCTGCACTTCTGGGCAACCGGTGTCGCCTTCGGTGCGTCCGAAGTCCTTGACGATTGATGCTGTTTCTTCTGAGGTCAATGGCATGGTTTCATGTCCTTCCGTCGCGGATCGGTGTGTGGTGCATACGAGCATCACTCTGCCGACCGCCAAACCAAGATGTAGAGTGCTCAATGCGACTCTGGGGAATCATAGACCGCTTGGCTCAAATGTCCAAGATTGCGTCCGATTTGCCCACCCACCACCAACTTTAATACGCCTTTACGATGCCAAAATCGCTATTTTAACGATTTCACACCCAAACCAAAATCCAAGCCCACGATTCCGGGGACAGTATCCATGAGATGCACCGGACCCAATCCACCATCCTAAGCGAATTCCTCATCCTCGATGCTCAGCACGGCAACAAGGACGCCCTAGCTCAACTGGTCACCCTCTGGACCCCCAGACTCACCCAGCGAGCGTTCCGATTGACCGGCGACGCGGATGGCGCGAGCGAAGTGATGCAGGAATCGTGGATCGGGATCGCCAAAGGCCTCAGATCACTCCGCGACCCGTCCCGGTTTGGAGGATGGGCGTATCGGATCGTGCAGCACAAAGCCGCAGACTGGATCCAGCAGCGGATCAGAGACCGCGATCTCAACACGAACCTGCATACCACCGCCGGCTCACAGTCCGATTGTGACCCACCCGAGAATCATGCGGAGGTCATCCGGGCCGCGATTGCGCAGCTGGATCCCAAACTCCGCGAGGTGGTGTGCTTGTTTTACATGGACCAATGCACGATCGAGCAGATCGCGATCGTGCTCAATATCCCCCTCGGCACCGCGAAGACCCGTCTCTCGCGTGCACGAGACCTTCTCAAATCCAAGCTCGAAAGGAGCACCCAATGAACAACCTCGATGACCAAATCCGCAACGCACTCAGTGCCGAGGACGCCCAGATGATCGGAGGCCCTGACGACGGACTCCGGATCGATCAGCTCGTGCTCTCAACTTTCCGCAGCCGAAACTGGCTGATGACCATCCCGATCGTGATCGTGTCGATCGTCGTCCTCGCGCTGTCCATCTGGTGCCTGGTCCGGTTCCTCAACGCGACGGAAATCCAAGACATGATCGGCTGGGCGATGGGCGTCATCGTCGGGGTCTTCATGGTCAGCTTCATGAAAATCTGGTTCTGGTTGGAGATGCAGCGAATTGCGATCACGCGCGAGGTCAAAAAGGTCGAGCTGCTCGCGGCGATGCTGCTGGAGCAAGCCCGTAAAGCGGACTGAGCTCTGCTCAGTAACAACCAAGCGATAAGAGCTCAAGGCACTCGCTGATGTCCATAAAGTTGTATAGCCCGTTCTGATCCAGATCCGCCCTCTCATCTTGGTCACCAAACAGATCAAGGAACTCCGCGATGTCTTCGAAGCTGTACTGAGAATCATTATTGAAATCAGCAAGGCATCCGATGTTGTAGACGAACACAGTACCCTGGCCTGATTCGTAATCTACCTCGAAACGATGTTCTGGTGCTCCGACATAGAGGCGGTCGTTGCTGATCGCTAATGAAACTCCAAAGTCGTCTCTCGTGAACGCATGCCCCTCCTCATTTCCCATCCGATATACAAGGTCTGGGTTTTCAATAGAAATGAGATACACAGATCCTTGAAAGATCGACCCGACAGCGACATAGCGTTCATTCATAGCGATCGAGGTGGCGCCCAATCTCCCTAGATATGAACCACGCATTGTGTCTCTTGGAGTGAATCTCCAAACTCGTTCTCCATTGGAGCGGTCATAGAGATCCACTGTGCCGACTCTCGTGTCATATTGCCCAGTAGGATCAATGTACCCAGCCCCATCAAACCCGGATGCAATCGCTACATACTCACTGTTGAGATCAATACTCATCCCAAATGTCCCAGAGTCTACAGCCGGGCGGATGGTGTACTGGAACTCAAAGGAGTTCATGTCGTATACATCCACTTGTGCATGGAAGCGGCCTGGCTCTGAGTCTGACTCAATAAAATTTTGAACGAATAGCTGTTCATCATCAATCGCAACACTCTCGGTTGATGCATCAGCAAGGTTAAAATGACGCCCATTCACATCAAACCGACCCAGCTCTTCTCCCGTCCCTGAATCAAAAACAACTGTCGTCCTAGTCTCGGAGTTGGTTAAGAACTGGATACATACAAAGCGGCTCGATTCGCTCGAGCACAATGCAAATCCCTCAATGTCTGAGTTTGGTGTTAGACTCCCGGCGCGAGTGCCGTTGTCAATGTTGTACAGATCAAACCTGTATGGACTCATTGACCCTATCCAGGCAAGCTCACCAACCCTCCCCATCCCATAGCCAAAATTCGAGTAAGTTCCAGATTCTGCAGAATCGACCAAGCTGAGCAGCTCTCCGGTTTGGGAATCATACGAGACTACGACCCCGCTCTTGTCGGAGCCATTCTTTGATCCCGAGTAGTAGAATGGAGCCCCGACCAGTATTCGATCTCCGTGCAACACAACCTTTGACCCGAAACCTCCGCCGTCCTCAACATCCAGCACCAATGAATCAATCATGTGCATCGGCTTGAACACCGGATACTCGAGCTGATACAAAGGGGCTGTTTCGAAGTCACCGATAGCTGTTTGTGCGTGTGCGAGAGAAGAACACAGAACTGCAGCGAGAGATACAAACTGTATATTCATATACGGCTATTCGGATATACCGCTCAACGGTTCCGGACCAGTCTACGATTCAGGAGCAGCGTGAACACAGGGGTATGCCATGAACACCGAATCCAAGACCGCACTTACACTCTCTCGCAGGGTATCCGAACTCAAACCCTCGATCACCGTCTCGCTCAACAACCGAGCCAAGGCGATGAAAGCCGCGGGGGTTGATGTCCTCGGATTCGCGGCTGGTGAACCCGACTTTGATACGCCCCAACCGATCAAAGACGCCGCGATCAAAGCACTGCTCGATGGTCAAACCAAGTACACCCCCACCCTCGGCGACATGCCGACACGCGAGTGCATCGCTCACAAACTCACCACCGAGAACAACATCCAAGGACTCAGCGGAGAGCATGTCGCGATCGGTGTGGGTGGGAAGCATGTGCTCTACAACGCGATCCAGTGCCTGTTCGACTTCCCAGCATTCGGCGAAGACCCGTGGGAGATGCTCCTGCCGACCCCCGCATGGGTTTCGTACCGTCCGATCTGTGAACTCTCCGGAGGCGTCGTCAAAGAAATCGTCGCGGGACCGGAATCCGACTTCTGCATCACACCCTCACAACTCCAAGACGCGATCACCCCACGCTCGCGCCTCCTGATCCTCAACTCCCCCTCCAACCCCTGCGGCACGATGTACTCCGAAGCACAAATCCGCGACCTCGCAAAGGTCGTCCACGAAGCGATCGACATCGCGCCCAACCTCGTCGTCCTCACCGACGAGATTTACGAAAAAATCGTCTACGGCGAGCACCACCATTTCTCCATCGGATCCATCCCCGAAATCGCAGACCGCGTCATCACGCTCAACGGCATGTCCAAGGCGTACGCGATGACCGGATGGCGCATCGGGTACGCCGCGATGCCGGGAGAGTTTGGCAAATCGCTTATCAAGGGAATGGGCACGCTGCAGGGTCAAATGACCACCAACATCACCAGCTTCAACTACCCCGCAATCCGCGAAGCGCTGACCAACGAGTCCGTCGCGGGAACGGTCGAAGAGATGCGCCAAGCGTTCGCGAGCCGAGCGAAACTGATTCAGTCTCGCCTTGCAGAAATCCCGGGCATCACCTGCCCCACCCCGACCGGTGCGTTCTATGTCTTCCCCGATGTGTCCAGCTTGTTCGGCAAGACCACACCCAAAGGCACCAAGATCACCGACTGCCCAACCTTGTCTGAAGCGATGCTCGACGAAGCCCACATCGCCTTCGTCCCCGGCAACGACTTCGGCGGCTGCGGCCCAAACCATGTCCGTATCTCCTTCGCCTGCAGCGACGAGCAGATCAACGCGGGGATGGACCGGTTCAAGAAGTTTGTTGAATCGCTCAACTAATCCCGTCACACGGTCGATAAGTCTGTATGGACTTTGATTCCCAACCAGCCGCACCATTCCTCCGACTCGTCGGCGACATCGAGCTCAAGCTCTGCTCGACCTGCTCCGGCGTCGGTCATGTCCCATGCCCGCAGACTGTTGCGGTCCGCACGATGGGGCTCAACGCGGTGCCGTCGCTCCAGCCATCGACCGGTCACCCGATCCCATGCCCATCGTGCAACGGGAAGAAGATCGTCACCAACTGCGGCTGAGCCCCCACTCGCAAGACTTATCCGAGCACCATCACCACTTCGTCGATTTCTTCACCCCGACCATGCGCGTACCCGCGTTCCTCGGCGATAAGTTTGAACCCGCACTTCTCCATCGAACGGATCGACGCGATGTTGTCTTTCGCCGCGCGTCCATTGAGCGGACGCGTGCGTTCGAGCTCGATGAACTGCTTGAGCGCCGCCGTCGCGATGCCCTTGCCCCAGTGGTGGTGATCGATCCAGTAGGTGATCTCGCGATCACCCATCATGTCAAAGCTCATGATGTGCCCGACCAACTCGCCATCGAGTTCGATGCTTTGTTTGAGGATCGCATCGCTGTTGATCAGCTTGGACCAGTGTGCGTCGAAGTGTTCCCGATCGCTCGGGTCCTCATGCACGAACGCCGCCATGTGTTGTGCGGGTTTGTGCTGCTGATGCACATAGAACACGGGAAGATCAGCATCGGTGATTGGTCTGAGTGTGACGATCATGGTTTACTCTTTGGTTATGGCCTCGCAGGCAAGCGGACCGGGCTCGGAGCGTCGATCTCCACAAGGTCCTTGTTCAGGTCCCACAGCAGTGTGCGTGCGGAGACCGGCGTGGGTTCCATCGAGTCCCGCAGCGTCACCAGACGGTTTCCATCGGCGTACGCGAAGAGTGTTCCCGCCGCCGCGTCATACACGGCGTAATCCGAGAGCAGCGTGCGCTCCAGATCGCTGAACCGGACCCGTCCCGATGCGTCCGCCCGTTGCAACGCGATCGCGCCGACCTGTCCCGCGTTCACCATGTCGTTGTCAGGAGTCGAGAAAGTCGCGTCGATGCGGTCACACCCGAGCTGCGAGATCCGGCCGGTCGCGAGTGATTTGTGACGGATATTGACCTCATTCAAGACCAACGCATGACCACCGATGCGGTCGAGTTCCATCGAACCGAGCCAGGTCATCCGCGTCAATCCGGGTCCCGAAGTGCTTGGCATCACGCTCGACGAATCATCGGCCGGAGTATCCGCGCCATCCTCATTGGATCGGTCCATCAGCACCATCATCCCGGGAGCGGGAACGCGGAGGATCTGCCGTTGATTGTCCGCGATGATGCTCGGCCCCTCAAGATACATCACCCCGATCGCGCGTTCCGGTTGCTGGGGGTCGTAGGTCCGTGATTCAACACTCGCGGGGATCGATTCACTCCCCGGCACCGCTCGTCCATAAGCGCGAGCAGAAAGCAGCTCGCGTGTGACTTGGTCATCCTGAACAACGGCATCGGGACTGTGTACTTGGTCAGTCTCACCGGTCGGTGTCAGATCGATCTCGAGTCGATCCGCTTTGAGCGTGTCGGTCGTGTACGCGTCGGGGGTCGAGAGCGCCACCACATCGCCGGCACATTCAATCGAACCGATCGCGTCATCGAATCGCATCGACTCGGTCCACTTGACATTCAGATGCCCACCCGTCGCAACACCATCAGTCACGATGTCGTGGTCGAATGTCCCGGGGCCGTTGACCTGAATCGAACGGGATCGCGTGTTGATCCAGATATCCTCGCCTTGGATGATCGAGCCGCCCTGTCCAGCGGAGCCTTTGTCACCGCGCGAGCCGATGATGTGGATCATGTCGTTGTCGGTGTTGAGCTCGACGCGTTGTCCGGATGCTTGGGTTTGGTTCTCGCCGAGGAACTCGGTCGAGCCGATCGCCGTCGCGCTGCGGACGCGGGTTTGACCGTCCATCTCGCGGACGAGGATCGCATCGAGCTGATCGGTCTCCACGCGTCCATCGACAGATATCCCGAGCACCGAACCGTCCGCATTGAGCGTCGATGGGGTCACCCCGGTGCCTTGGTTTATCGGGACGAATCCGATCGTCATCGCATCGCTGGTGAGTGAACCGGAATCCGATCGCATCGAGCCGTTCGTCAAGGTGATCGAACGGAGTGAGGATTCCATTGGTCCATCTTCGTCGAGTGTCGCGAGAAGGGTCTCAGTCTGCAGCACCGCATCGGCGCGCGTCCCGAGGACCGCGCCTTCAAATCGTGCCGAACGCAGCCGCGAGGACAGTTCCCCGTCCTCTGTCTGAACCAATGCAAACTCCGCGCCGGTGCCCCAGTGGATCCGCGCAGGTGGTTCGGTTGGTGATGGTACGGATTCGAGCATGCCCGGCGAGTCAATGGTGATGATCCCGGTCCCGAGCTGCGCGTGCAGGGATTCGGATTCGAGCAATCCGGTGTCATCGGCAATGATGCTGATCCGCGAGTCCCGCGTCCCGACAAACTCGACGGTGCCGGTGGTCGCGCCGTAGCGGATCGAGTCCGCTGAGCCGTGCACGCCTTGAATCGAAGCATCGAACGCAACTCGGCTCGACGAGGTGAACGCGATCGCGACTTCTTCGGTCGCCAGCGCGGTGGACATTGGATCCTCAACCGGACGCATCACCAACGGCCCATCCCAAGTAATCACCACCTCCCCATCCTTCACAGCAGTCTGCGCAGGCGCAGGGTTCACTGGTACAGGATTTGGCTTTGGAGTCGTGGCGGGTGCTGGAGCGGTTGCTTTGGGTTGAGCGGACTGAGTCTGCGATTGCTGGACCGGAACCGGCTGTGCTGGCTTGGTTGACTCATCAACCTTTGCAAACTTGAACTGCTTGATCGCATCCGGGCTCAACGCCCCATCAATCAGCATCGCCCAGATATCAAGATTCTCCGACGAAAGCGTCCCCGAACCAACCATGTTGACCAACACCGAATCCTGAAACTCAATATGATACGGCGTCTTCTTCGGCTCTTTCACAACCGCTGCTTGTTCGGCGTCGCTGTCATCGGCGTCGCTGTCAGTAGTCTCTTGCATGGGAGCATTGATCGCAATGCTCGGATACGCCACGGTGGTGATCGTGTACGCCGATGATCGCGGCGGCGCGAAAGTCGTCTTGGTGTCTTTCTTCGCGTTGGGACGCAGCACCAGCCGCTCGCCCTTGCGGACATCAAGCAGCTCGATCCGTCCCTGCACCTCGTTGAGCATCACCGTCAGCGTGTGACCGATGAACTCGATCTCGGGAGATTCAACCGTGAACCGACCTTGCGAGGTCAGCCGTTGGTATCGGCGTTCAAACTCCACCGGCTCATCAAACTTCGCCGTGAGCGTGGGGAGCTGATCCGCGTTCATCCCCATCGCTTCACTGAGCGGATCAACAGACACATCCGTCGCGGCGTAGGACTGGATGGTCACATCGCCTTCGAGCGTTCCCGAATCGGGTGCTTCATTTGGATCGGGCATCATGACCACGCCACGATCTGCGGTGATGTGGACGCGCCGTCCATCACGCATGTTGATCCACGCATCAGGATTCAGCAGTCTTCGTTGACCGCCTCCGATGGGCTGAAACTGATCCGCTTCGAGGGTCCCCGCGATCCGGGTCGGATCGTCCCGGTCCACGATGGTCACGAACATCCGCGCGCCCTGCTCAAGTTCCGTGATATCGGGAATCTCTCCCGGATCGGTCGGGAATGCATCCCCCGATCCCGGCTGCTGTTTCTGCATCGATCCCATCGACCACCAGATGATGAGCGAGAACACGACCAGCATCACCGACGCGAGCGTCAATCCGATCATCCGAGGCGAAGGTCCACTGGGTCCAGGCATACCCAATCGTAGTGCGACCCCCCTACCGTTGCTCAATGACCACCAAAACTCTCCATTGGACACCATCAACCCAATCCATCACCGATGAATCCGGCTCAGTGGTCGCTCAAGTCTCAACATCCGACATTGTGAGTCTCGCAGAATCTTGGCCGACGGATCTGGACGCGAAGACACTCATCGTTCCGTGTGGACAGCATCTGGGTGCTGATCCAGAGCCATCCGCCCAGCTCCTCGCGCGATGGTCGCAGGATTCGTGGGAGCCGTTCAATGAAGCCGTCACGCAAGTCCAACAACTCGCGACAGATGCGGGGATCGAGCTTGTCCTGCTCCCCGGCGCAGGGGGTCGGCTCAGCGACGCGATCTGCACGCTTTCTTGGTCCGCCGCCCATCCCGATATCCCGCTGTTGATCGATCCTGCACGCTGGTTGACGCCTTCGATGCTGACCGATCTCACGGACCACCTCATCCGCTCGACGAGTCTCTGCGAGGAACTCCCCAACATCTGGGGCGTCGCGGCTCGATCCATCGAGACGAACTCGTCGAGCCATCTCACCCACGCTCCGATCGGGGAGGGGCTCATCAGTCCTGATCTGATCAATCGGACCATCCGCACGATCCCCGCTCCGCGATGGATCGAGTGCCGATGAGGGTGTAAATCCGGTGTGAATCGTCTACACTTGTGCCATGAGCACCCAAGCAGTCGACCATCCAACATTCGCACTCGTCAAAGCCGCGTTCCCCAACTGCACCTTCCAAGCGACGCAGTTCCGCGACCAGCCAAACCTGATAGTCGAGCCCAAAGACTTCCACAAGGTCATGAGCTTCCTCAAGAACGACGAGCGCTGCGCCTACGACTTCTGCTCCGATGTCACCGGCGTGGACTACCTCGACTACCCCTCCAAAACCAACGGCCGGTTCGCGGTCATCTACAACCTCTGCTCGTACTCCCGCACCGACCGCTTCTTCGTCAAAGTCTACCTCAACCCATCCGTCCCGACCGATGGCATCGAGAACGATCCCGCGCTCGTCATCGACTCGGTATGTGACCTCTGGCCCGGCGCGGAATGGACCGAACGCGAAGTCTTCGACATGTACGGCATCCGCTTCGCAAACCACCCCGATCTCCGCAGAATCCTGCTCTGGGAAGAGTTCCCAGCACACCCACTCCGCAAGGACTACCCCCTGCGCGGACGAGGCGAACGCGAAGACTACCGCATCGTGGACCGCACCAGCTCGTAAACGACAAATCAGCTGCTAAGCAGGTTGATACAGCCCTTTGGCTTTGAGCAGATGCGCGATCGCATCGCGTGCCGCACCGCGCCCACCCTTATGGCTGGACACAAACGCTGAAATTTTGACAACCTCCGGCTCCGCATCATGCACCGCCATCGGGTACCCCACACGCGTCATCGCGCACAGGTCGGGCCAGTCGTCGGCGAGGTACCCGATCTTCTCGAGTTCGATCCCCGTCTTTTCGATGATCACATCGAGCGCCGCGGACTTGTCGCGTGATCCCTGGATAACCAGATCAGGATCGATCTTGAGCGACTTGACGCGGTGCTTGAGGGCTTCGCCGCTGCGTCCGGTGATGATCGCGATCTGGTAGCCCGCGTTGAGCCACAACCGAATCCCATATCCATCGCGGACATTGAACCGCTTGGTTTCTAAGCCGTCGTCATTGATGTTGATCGTGCCATCGGTCAAGACGCCGTCGACATCGAAGACGATGAGTTCGATCTTTGATGGATCACTGAATTTCTGTGTGCTCATGACGACTCCCTCACCAGTTTCATTGCGATCAGGTCCTGCACATCCAGCAGACCCATCGGCTTCCCATCGCAGTCCACAATCGGGATCTCGTCAGCGCGGAACTCGCGGAACATCGAAGCCGCATCGCTTGCCTTCGCGTCGGTTGTCAAACATCGCGGATCACGCGACATTATCTCACGCATCGGTTTCTCAAGATCATCCGGATTGCTCAGCACCAACCGGCGCAGATCCGAGTCGGTAAAGATCCCTGTCAGCTTCCCAGTGTCATCCGTCACAAGCAGCGCGCCAGGACGACGCACGACCTTGGACGCATCCTTGAGCGCCTGGCTCACCGTGTCCGACTCGTTCGCGATCGGGAGGTTCTCGCCAGCGGTAAACCGCACCAACTCCATCGCGGGACGGAGAAGCGACCCAAGCTGACCACCCGGATGCCTTGCGTGAAAATCCGCATGACTGAAGTCTCTCCGCTTTGCAGCTGCAAGCGCGATCGCATCACCAATCGCGAGCGCCACCGTCGTCGAGCTCGTCGGCGCGAGGTATTCGCCATCCCCCGCTTCACCCACAACACCCACAGCGAGAACCACCGTTGCCAATCGCGCAAGCGCCGATTCCGGTGACCCATCAACGACCCCTCGCGTGATCGCGATGATCGGGAGTTTGTCCTGACGGAGGATCGCCGCGAGGTTAACCAGTTCTTCGGTCTCACCGGAATGGCTGAGACAGATCACGACATCTTGTTTGCGGAAGCGTCCAAGATCACCGTGCGCCGCTTCAGTCGGATGCACCGCGTGGGACGGGATCCCGAGCGATGCGAGCGTCGCGGAGATCTTCGCGCCGATGTGCCCGCTCTTGCCCAGTCCCGAGACCAGCACGGTCCCGTCTTGCTCGGCGCACCCCACGATCAAATCCACGGCTTTCACAAACCCCTCGTCCACCCGCTCAGCGACCCGCGAGATCGCGTCCGCTTCGTGGATCAGGGCGCGGGCCATGAATGCTTGTTCCTGAGTGCATGTTTGGTCGGTCTGTGGACTCATGCTCCAAGGATAGGAGACATGAGCGTGGGGAACCCGCTACACTATCTATATGAGCGATTTCTACCGCGTACAACTCGATGCTTTCGAAGGTCCGATGGACCTTTTGCTCTACCTCATCCGCAAGCACGAGGTCGATCTCCACGACATCCCGATGTCGATCATCACCGACCAGTACCTCGGATTCCTCGACGACTTGGATACCATCGACATTGATCTCGCTGGGGAGTTCCTTGTGACCGCCGCGACGCTGATGGAGCTCAAATCCCGGATGCTCGCCGCCGGGATCAACGAAGACGACGATTCAAGCGATGAAAAATCAAAGGACCCGACCCAAGACCCACGCGCCGAACTCGTTGCACAACTCCTCGCGTATAAAAAATACCGCGACGCCGCGACGATGCTCGAAGACCGCAAATCCGAATGGGAGCGACGCGCCCCGGTCCACAGCGCCGCGATTGATGATGAATCCGTCCGAGCCGCGATGGAGGACATGGGCGAGCTTGAGATCGAGGACCTGGACCTGACCGATCTGGTCAACGCGTTCCGAGTCATCGTCGAGAGCGTCAACTTCGACCGACTCGGCGAGCACGAGGTGATGTCCGACGACACCCCGATCGAGGTCTACGCGAGCGACATCGTGGATGTCCTCAACACCAATCTTTCCACAACCACCCCCACGACGCTGCGTGCACTCATCATCAACAAGCCCCGCCAACAAATGGTCGGCCTGTTCCTCGCGCTGCTCGTCCTCGTCCGCGATCAACGCGTCCTCATCAACATGGATGGCGATGAACCCGTCATCGGGCTCAATCCCGACTACGACTCTTCAACCGATCCGGGTTCGCCGGACAACGCGGATCCCATCGCGGACTTCGTCTAAACCACCCATCTTGACAATCCGGATTCATGATTTGACGAATCGGCGAATCCTGCGCCCGCCGCGCACGGAATTGTAGGTCCGTGCGCATTACACACTCATCAACTCAAACGAGTTCCCCCGATGTCAGGCAAGCACCACCGGGTACAGAAGGATCTTGACCCCGGCGACAAGCTGCACAAATGAGCGAGTACGGAGACTCACCATGGCCGATCTATTTTCCATCGCACGGAGCAACCGCTCCGACGCAAAGACATCACGCAAACCCCTCATGCAAGCTCCTCCCGCGGCTCTCTCGCGTGAACAAGTCGTTGACGAGATCATCACCGTCAATCCATCCGCAACCGCAACCTTCCTCGCGCAGTTCGATGACCAGCTCCTGAGCAAGTACCTCGATCACCTCCGCTTCACCGCTCAACCCCGCAACGGGAAGTCGAGCTGGGACCGTCCGGGTGATGCGCCCGCGATCATGGTCCGCCGTCGCGTGGTCTGATTTTCATATCCATACCTCTATCTGAGAACCGGCGGGCCTGTGGTGGGGCTCGCCGGTCTTCTTTTTTGATGAATCTGTTCCAGACCCCCAAGAACAGACCCCCACACTTCAAGTCTGATACCCGACCCGTCCGATAAAGGCAGTTATCAGGCACTGAACAATCTCTGTTCAGTCGTCACTCACAGTGGGATCCACGGAGGGATCCACCACAACAGACGGCTCGAGCCGGGCGGAGCCCGTCGATCCAGAAGATGACCGCATCTCCTGCAATGCAGGGAAGTGAACGGAGTCCACTCGATGTTCGACAGCTCAAACACCACCATCCGCCCGATCCTGCTCATCGCTCTCTCAGGAACGATGCTCACCCTCCCAGCATGCGCCAAGCGTGTCGGATTCTGGAATCGCACCCAGCAACACGAATCCGAAAAGCAGGCACAGCAATCCACACAGAACACACGCGCCAACACCTACTTCTCACCGGGTCAATCAGAAACAGGCTCCGCAGTGCAGAACACCGCGCAGTCCACGAGCACCGCTCCTACCCAAAGCCAGACCGCTCAAGCCAAGAGCCAGCCCGCGTTCCCCCCTGCTCCTGCGCTCAAATCAGGCAGCTTTGCCGCCAACTCCACCGCGTCGATCACCACCAGCGCGACTCCTGAAACCGTGGTCTCCAGCACACCGGTCACCAGTGCCGCACCGGACCCATACGCCCCGATCCCCAAAACCGCAGCCAACTCAGTCTCCGGCGGCGACCTCAGCGCGTGGATCTACTCCAACGCGATGGGCATCGAGCTCCCAACCGAATCTACGACCCCAGCGACCCGCGCGACGGTCAATGTCCGCAAGATCACCGACGCGTACGCCGGCTCAGACTTTGATCCGATCGTCACCCCGGACGGCCGCAACCTGATCTACGCGTCCACCCAGCACCGCCCGACCGCGGACATCTACACCAAGTCCATCCGTGGCTCAGTCGTGACACGACTCACCGACAACCCTGGACAAGATGTCATGCCCTCGATCTCACCCGATGGTTCCACCATCGCGTTCGCAACCGACCGCAACGGATCGTGGGACATCTTCCTGATGCCTGCTGAAGGCGGCAACAAGATCCAGATCACCAACGAAACCTCACACGACCTCCACCCATCGTGGTCACCCGATGGCACCAAGCTCGTCTTCTCCCGCCTCGGTCAGCAGACCGGCCGCTGGGAAATGTGGGTCACTGATGTCGCTTCAGACCACGGCGCTCAGTTCATCGGGTTCGGTCTGTTCCCGGAATGGTGCCCGATCGCTTCGACCGGTGCTGATGGTGCCGACAAGATCCTCTTCCAACGCTCACGCGAGCGTGGTGATCGTGCGTTCAGCATCTGGACCATCGATTTCACCCCAGAACCTGGTACTGCGGGACGCGAGACCGAGATCGCATCGGGCGCCGATCAAGCACTCATCAATCCGACCTGGTCCCCAGACGGCCAGTTCGTCTGCTTCGCGGCGGTCCCCTACTCCCAGTCATGGGTTGACTCCAAGACCGCTCGCCCGGATATGTCCACAATCTGGATGGTTTCGATCAACGGCACCAACAAGGTCAAGCTGACCGATGGTTCATCAGTCGATCTCATGCCGGCATGGGGGCGCAACAACAACATTTTCTTCGTCTCCAATATGGATGGTCAAGACCACCTTTGGTCGATGGAACTCTCACCGGCCGTCCGTGCGGCGAGCCTGAGAAATCCCGAGTTTGAATCCACCTTCGCCAATGTCAACACCGACAAACCAACACCCGGCGAATAAAGCAGTATCCACCCGGCGGTCGTGTCGAAAGACACGACATCGCCGTTTCCCGCTTCTCACTGCTGATTCCATCACCTTGAGGAGCAACAAGTTATGAACGAGCATGGAGGCTCGTTCGAGATTCGGCAAGGACGCCATGACAAGTGCACAGACCATGCTTGCTGTATTGCTCTCATGCATCCTCTTGGGGACGCCGGGGTGCAATACCACCGACAAACGCGACCGACTCGATATCCCCGGCGTCATTGTGGCGCCCTACGACACGAGCCGAGGCGAAGTCCTTTGGGCGGTCATCCCCCCAAGGAACGAGTCCGGTGTCTCCAGCGTCCGCGAGGATGTGATTGGTGACACCATCGTCGCCGCCGTCCAAGGAATCCGAGGCGTCCGCTGTCTCCCGATCAACCGCACACTCGAAGTGATGCGAGCGACCGGGATCACGCAGATCACCTCATCCACCGAAGCGATCGCACTTGCCAACGCTCTGGGAGTCGATGGCATCATTGCCGGTTCAATCACGGCATACGACCCGTACGATCCCCCAGTCTTGGGACTCGCCCTCGCGTTGTATTCCAAGCCGGGCTCAATGGAACGCGCTCCACACACCAACCTCGACCCACGCGCCCTGACCATGGCGTACACCGACTTCGGTGATTCCAGTACTTCCAGATTTTCAGGTGATCCAGTCAACACCGTCTCCCAGCATCTCGATGCCCGGGACCACGCGGTCCTGATGGATCTCAAGCGATACGCCAGCGGACGCTCCGACAGCAACAGTGCGTTGCGATGGCGCGTCTACACAGCGAGCATGGACCTGTACACACAGTTTGTTGCCCACCACACGGTCGGGAGACTCATCGATGAGGAATGGCTGAGATACGCCAGGACTCGATAGTCCCCCGCTCCCCGGTGAGCTCGCTCGATCATTCCGATCGGGTGCCGGAGGACGAGTGATGAGCCAATCGCAGACACCACGCAACAACCCACACAATCGAAAGCCCCAAGAGCAGGGTCCGGATAACGCTTCAGGTTCTGTCCCAACCGAAGGGGCTCCAAACGGTGCCGAGATGGTCTGCGTGACCTTGCAGCGTCCGCCTCATTTCTGGCGATTTGCGTGTGCCGCGGGAGATTCGCGTGATTTGCTCGAAACCCTCGCGGATCTCGCGGACACTGAGGATTCCCCGCTGACCTGGGATGATGCGGAACTGATCGCATCGCAAATTGTTCTGCATCATGGGGGTGATCGGACTCAAGCCGACCCCGAACACGCCCGATAGTCCTCTTTCAGAGACCGAATAAACAACCCACCATCTACCCCGACCCCAGTGTCCATATATGTTTGGAGAATCACGGATGACCACCCTCCCCATCACCCAGAGCTTTGCGAGCTACCTGACCGACGAACGCCATTTCAGCCCGTACACGGCTCGTTGCTATGGCGCGGACCTCCGTCAGTTCATCGAGTATCTGGTGGATGAAGCCGGTCAACCGATCGACCAAGCAAACGAAGAACTCGCGTTCAAAGCACGCACCGATTCCAGCGCCATCCAGATGGTCAAGGGTTCGACGCTCACACAAACCATCTGCGAAGCGGACGCCGATCTCATCCGCGCTTACCTCGGATTCCTCGGCGAACAAAACTACTCACCCGCAACCATGGCACGCAAAATCGCGACCCTCCGCTCGTTCTACAAGTGGGGACACCGCAACGGGTTTGCAACCATCAATCCGATGACCCTGATCCGCACGCCGCGCCAGTCCAAGCGACTCCCCAAAGCGATCACCGTCGAACAAGTCGAGCGTTTGCTCTCGGCACCGACCGAGCACGATGTGCTGGGTCGCCGTGACCGCGCAATGCTCGAAACACTGTACTCCACCGGCATCCGCGTCTCCGAGCTCGTCGGGATCAACTACAACGACATGGACATCGAGAACGAAGCGATGCATGTCCGAGGCAAAGGCCGTAAGGAACGCATCGTCCCGCTCGGATCGCACGCGATCCGCTCGATCGCTCGCTACATCGAACTGCTCTCAGCAGATCCAAAGTTCGGACCGATCTGGGCAAACCGCGCCAACACCGAAACCCCGCTCCCGCTCTTCCTCAACAAGCACGGCAAGGGACTCTCTTCCCGCTCGGTCCGCCGGAAGCTCGACAAGTACCTCGGGATGGTGGGTCTGGATTCGTCCATCTCCCCGCACACCCTTCGTCACTCCTTTGCGACCCACCTGCTCGAGAACGGCGCGGACCTCCGCTCCGTCCAAGAACTCCTTGGTCACCAGTCGCTCTCGACCACCCAGGTCTACACGCACCTCTCAACCGCTCGCGTAGAGGAAGCGTACAACAACGCCCATCCCCGCGCCGAAGCGGGGTGAACTGAAGACCACCCTGAGTTGAACCAATAGACCTAGCCCGCCCCGCCGAGTGCCTTGAGCAACTGGCGGGGCGTTTCGTTATGGATTGGGAGCATCAGATCCGGCGCGATCTCCGCGAGCGGCACCAGCACAAACGAACGCTCGTGCAGTCTCGGATGCGGCACCTGCAATCCGGGTTCGTCGATAACCTCTTCTCCAAACACGATCAGATCCAGATCCAATGTCCGCGGCCCCCACCGTTGTTCATTGCTCCGGTCCCGACCGTGAGCAGTCTCGATCCCGAGCAAGGCGTCGAGCAGATCCCTTGCACTGAGCGTGGTCCGCACTTGGACCACCCCATTGAGATACGGCCCCTGCTCGATGTCACCATACGGCGGTGTCTCCATGATCGAGGATTGACACACCAACTCGATCGCGTTGTGCGACCCGATTGCGTGGATCCCGCTGTCGATCGTCGCGTGACGATCCCCGAGGTTTGATCCGATCGCGATGTAGGCGTCTGTACTCACGCACCACTCAAGGCCACCCCCCTGCTCGAATCCACCCCACCACCCACACCCAGCCAATAAAGAAGCCCGTCAAACGAACGGGCTCTGAGGAGAGATCTCTGTTTTTGCTTCGTTGGAAGCTTACGACAGCCTTACTTCATCGGCTCAAGCTCACGCATGCGGTGCTGCATCTGTGCCTTGAGCCTTGCGAGGATCGAGGAGTGCATCTGGGAGACGCGCGACTCGGAGAGGTCCAGGGTGGTCCCGATCTCCTTCATCGTCATGCCCTCGTAGTAGTACAGAATGACAATCAGACGCTCGGCTCTGGTGAGCCCCTTGGTCATCAGGTCCTTGAGGTCGTTCCGCTGGATCACCTTAACCGGGGCGACCTGCGAGTTGTCGCGGATCACATCGATCTCGCGGAGCTCGCGGGAACCGTCGGACTGGAAGCATTTACGGGTGATCGAGGTCACGGAGACCGCGCTCGAGTCGCGCTTGAACTTGACGAACTCGTCTTCATCGACCTCAAGCTTCGCTGAGATTTCGTCGTCGGTCGCTTTGCGTCCGACCGCCATCTCGATCTGCTGGCGTGCCGCTTCGACCTTGGAAGTGCGATGACGGACCAGACGGGGGACCCAGTCCATCGAGCGGAGCTCGTCGAGGATCGCACCGCGGATACGAGGGGCGCAGTAGGTTTCGAACTTGACGCCGCGAGCGGTGTCGAACGCGGAGATCGCGTCCATGAGTCCGAAGAGTCCGGCGCTCATCAAGTCTTCGATATCCACTTCGTCGGGGAGCCGTTGGTAGATACGCTCGGCGTTGTAGCGAACGAGGTGCAAGTACTTTTCAACCAAGAAGTTCCGGAGGTCTTCCGTGTACTCTTTTTTGTACATGACCCAGATGTCAGCCATTTCAATGTCATCAAAGCGCGTAGCAACACCTGACGGCAAGGCATGCCGAGCGGTGGCGCGTGAGGACATTCGTGTTCGAGATCGAATCGCTGTCATTGGTCGACTCCTTGACCCTTTGACTGGTGGGTTGTCATTGCTGATCTGTGAAACACAATGTCTGATAATGTGCTTGCTGAATCGCAACTGGTGATGGGGGCAGTCCTTGCCCTGCCCCAGAGTATATCAAATCCCTTGTGCAGTTGTGGTAGTGTTTCAATAGTTTTTTCTGAACTTTTTTTCATTACATGGACCGCTTGATTCTGTCACGGAGTTTTTCATCATCCGCGCGTGCTTTGTACAGTCGCTGGAGTTGTTCGGGAAGCACAGGCATCGGACGCGTGAGCTTGTAGTCGCTGAGGAACTCTCGCACACAACGCTCCCCCACCATGCCGATCAGCCGTCCTACAACGGCGCAAACCGCCATTGCGAGCAGGGCGCGGAGCACGATGATCACGCCGGTATTGCCCACAACAAACCCGACCATCAGTGCGGTGAAGAATCCCATGAGTCCCAGCACACCTGAAATGAGGCGTGCGGGGACATCCTCTTGAATATCCCCATCCGCATATTTTGTTTCTTCAACAATCTCAACATCACTCACGGGACACTCCGATCCACATTCCATTCACACCCACCCATCGTGATGCGCAGAAGATGCGCACACCAGGGATCTGCCTTCCAACCGCACATTCCGCGCCAGTTGGGGATGGTTGCGTAATGCCCAGGATCAAAGCACAACCAAATCGGCTGCGACCGCTGCACTTTCGTGCTCGGTCACGACCGATACATCGGCTGATCTGTGCGACGCGTTTATCGTCTTGAGAAGAATCGCTGCTTTGTTCCTGCAGCGTGGGCTCGCCCCTCGATCCCGGCCCACTCGGTGAGCGCGGCCGCGAGTCGGGTCATGTCTTTGCCCGCTGGACTTTTCGGGGTCTCGATCATGTACGGCGACCGCGCCTTGACCGCTTTGACCACACGCTTGTCCGACCGGATGTACCCCAGCATCGGGATCTGGTATCCAAGGAAACGATCGCAGACCCCCGCCATGCGTGAGTAGACCTGATTGGCTTCCTTCTCGTTGGTCGCTTGGTTGATGATCATCGCGAGTTTGGGCCGCGGACGAGCGACCTCACCTTCTCCTTGACCATCAGCACCCATGATGAGCACCTTGATGAGTGCGTACGCATCGGCAACACTGGTTGGCTCAGGGGTCACCACGATCAGCCCAAAGTCCGCGGCGTGCACAAAGGTCGTCACCGAATCTCCGAGACCCGCGCTCGTATCAATCATGACCACATCGTTGTGTTCTTGGAGGTCTTCGAGTCGATTGAGCAGGGTCAGTCGCTCGCGTTCGTCGAGCTCCCCCACCCGTCCGATGCCGACTGAGCCTGGGATCAAACGGAATCCACCCGGGGCGTCGATCGCGAGGTCTTCAAGCGACGGGGTTTCATTGCTGTCGATCGCGGTTTCGAGTCGAGCTTTGGGCATCAATCCGCACAGGACATCCGCATTGGCGAGTCCGAGGTCTGCGTCAAGGAGACATGCGCGGCGGTTCTGTCGTGCCAACGCGATGGAGAGATTCACTGAGGTTGTGGTTTTCCCGACGCCGCCTTTGCCCGATGCGATCGCGATGACGGGGATGCGCCTGCGAGGAGGGGTCCATCCCACGGTATTGAGCTGAGGAGTTCCACCCGTTTCGTCGTCGCGCTCAAACTTGGAGACAAGTTGACGCAAACGCGACGCTTGATCGTCGAGTTCAGGCGCGGAACTTTCGGTGTTGCGCGAAGTGTCTGATGCGGAAACAAACTGAGTCATCAATCAACCTCTCCAAACAACAACGGGTCCTGGACCATGAATCTCTCGGAAGAATATCTGTAACAATGGTAGACACTTAGGTACTGGGAACATTCGACCCCGGATCAACCGACCCAGGAACCACGGCACCCGGGCCATCGAGCACGGCCCGCGCCAGACGATCCGCTCGCGCGGGCAAGATGTCGTCGGGGACCTCCTGACCCACCGTGACAAAGCTTAACGGCAATCCGATCCGCTCGCTCATACCCGCGATCATGCCAGTCGTCACCGCCTCATCGATCTTGGTGAGGATGCACCGATCTGGACCCAGCGACATAAATCGCTCAGCGGTCTTGCGGAGGACATTGTCCCCAACTGTTGATGAGAGCACAAGATGCGTCTCATCCGGACGAGCGGCGGCGATGAGGGCTCCGAGTTCATCGAGCCGAGCGTGGTTGTTCTGGGAGCGACCCGCGGTGTCGATGACAACGAGGTCGATGTCCCGGAGGGAATCGATCTGGCTGGAGATCTCTTCAGGGGAGTTGGCGATCCGGAGCTCGAGACCGATGATCGACGCGTAGGTCTTGAGCTGCTCGATCGCCGCGATCCGGTAGGTGTCCGAGGTGATCAGCGCGACCCGCTTGCCGTGACGGAGCTTGGCGGTCGCGGCGAGTTTGGCAACGGTCGTCGTCTTCCCAACCCCGGTCGGGCCGATCAACGCGAGCACATGCGGGCGGTGCTGGCTGCCCGGCGTCTGGGTGGGTGCTTTGGTCAACAGCGATTCGGACACGGTCTGGATCGAGGATTCGATCTCGCGGAGCAGCGCGTGCCTGACCACGGTGCGGTCATTGAGTTCGTCCGCGTCGAGTCGATCACGAACCGCGCCGACGAACCGCTCAGCGAGATCCAAAGGCACATCGTTGTCGATCATCTCCGAATAGAACGCATGAAGCGGCGCGGACATCTCGACTGCAGGAAGCGGCCCGCTCGGGCTGGTCTTGTTGACCGCGACGGCGGTGCGCCGCGTGGTGTCGAGCACCTTGCCCATCATCTTCTGGAGCTGCTCGATCTGCGCTTGGAGTGCTTGTGTTTCAGACGGGGTCTCTACCGAACTCGAAGCGGGTTTGATCTCGACCACTTCGACAACCTCGGCTTTGGTTTCGTACAGTTCCGCTTCGAGTTGGTCGAGCGAGGCTTCGGGATTGCGTGGTGCTGGCTCTTCGACGAAGGGGGTCATCGCAAGTTCGAACACCGGCAGGTTGCCGTGCGGCAAGAGTTTGGAATGCGTGGGTTCATCCGTTTCAACCACTGCTGCCGGCGCGGGTTTTTGTTCAAACACTGGTTCAATAGCCGGCTTGTGCACTGGGTCGGGAACCCGTTCTGGTGTCTGCTTGGGCGTCTCGGTAAGCCCTGCTTGGATTGTCCGGAAGGTCATGGGCTCGAAGCCCTCATCTTCGATCGGTTCGGCTTCGATTGAATTGATCGTGCTTTGCTTGATAGGTTCCTGCACTGTTTCGTGGTTTCCCTGTCGATCGCGTGCGCCGACACCGCCCATCAGTCCCTGCAAGAGTGCGGCTCGATCATCCACCATGTGTTCGCGCGAAGCAGGTTTTTCTGTTGGTGTGCCGCTGACGCGCTGCGCGACGCGGCTGCGCTGGACCACAATATCCGGCATCGGGTCCTTGTCCGATGAACCTCGCTCGATGCGCTGATCCGATGATGCCGCGACTGATGCGGCTGTCGGCGATCGCTTCGCTCGGCGCGATTGGCGTGGTGATGAAGGTTGCGGCGTGGACGCGGTGATCTCGACCATCGGCTTGCCGCCGAATCCGAGCCATGACCCGGTGCGGTACGAGCGTGTATGGAGGATCATCGCGTCTGATCCCAAGTCCTTGCGGACCTGCGCCAGTGCTTGTGCCATCGTTTGAGCGGTGTAGGTTTTGAGTTTCATATTCGGCCGTCCTGGCAGCTTGTGGAAAATGTGGTTCACCGTAATGTACCGCCCCCACTCGGCTTTGACCACTTATCGACAAGTTGTCCACAACGAAACGGTATTCGATTTACGCCGCCCCGACCGGAATCCCAGCACCATTGGTTTGCTGCTGTGGTGCTTGCTCTCGGCTTTGCGAGCCAAGCGGGCCGATCAAACCCACGGATTCCACATCGATCCCGCTCACAACCTCGTTGTATCCCAGTACCGCGACGCCCGGGATATGGGGTTCGAGGATCTGCCACATCGCGTTGCGGACCTGTGGAGACGCGATCACGACCGGCAAACGACCCCGAGCCATCACCGCGCCGAGTTCATTGCTGACAACATTCGCGATATCCCGAGCGACCTTCGCAGGGACATTGAGCACCGTTCCCGCGGCTCCTCTATCTATATACGCGCTGACCTGATCTTCGAGCCGAGGATCGAGCGTGACGCAGACGAGCGAGAGCTTCCCGTCGTCATTGGTATCCGCATAGAGCGAGCAGATGGTTCTTCGGAGCGCGTTGCGAGCGTACTCGACCAGCACATCAAGGTCCTTGGTCTTGGTGCCCCAGTCGGCGAGGGTTTCGAGGATGGTCTCGATGTCGCGTACCGGGACGCGCTCGCGGAGGAGTGACTGGAGGACCTTCTGGAGTTCCCCGACCTTGATGATGCTTGGGATTGCTTCTTCGACGAGTTTCGATGCTTTCTCTTTGAGGCCTTCGATCAGGTTGTTGACCTCTTCACGCGTCAGCAATTCGTCGGCGTAGGTCTTGACGAGCTCGGTGATGTGCGTCGCGAGCACGCTTGTCGGATCAACGACGGTATAGTTCATGCTCTCAGCGCGTGTGCGGACACCCGGATCGATCCACCACGCATCGAGACCGAACGCGGGTTCGACGGTGTGGACGCCATCGACTTTGCCGGTGACGAAACCGGAGTCCATCGCGAGCAATCGTCCGGGGTCCGCTTGACCAGACGCGACGGTGTTGCCCCGGATTTTGACGCGGTACTCGTTGGGAGGAAGCTGCATGTTGTCGCGGATCCGGACCGGTGGCATCACCAGACCGAGTTCGACAGCAAGCTGACGACGGACCGCGCTGATGCGGTCGAGCAGATCGCCCCCTTGATAAGTATCAATCAACGGAACCAGTCCATACCCCACTTCAAGCTCCAGCACATCAACCTTGAGGAGGTCTTCAACCTGTGGTGGTTCGGGCGCGATCTCTGCGGCCTCAGACTGCGCCTTCTGCTTCTCGACCGTCACCTTGTCCTTCGCGGAACGGAGCATTAACCATGACAGCACACCGAGCCCGATCGCGATGGTGAGCAGCGGAAGTGTTGGAAGCGGTGAGAACGCGAGGGCCGCGAGGAAACCCGCAGTGATGATGAGTCCTCGCGGTTGGGACACGAGCTGACCAGTGATCTCGCTCCCGAGGTTGCCCTTGTCGCTCGACCGGGTGACGATGAGCGCTGCAGCCATCGAGATGATGAAGCTGGGGATCTGGCTGGTGAGACCGTCGCCGATGGTCAGCTTGGTGAAGATCTCTGCGGTCTGACCCGCGGGCCAGCCCTTATCAATCGTACCAACCGCGAAACCACCCGCGATGTTGATGAGCGTGATGATGATGCCCGCGATCGCGTCGCCTTTGACGAACTTGGACGCACCGTCCATCGCACCGTAGAAGTCCGCTTCGCGTCCGATCTCTTCGCGCCGGGTGCGTGCTTGGTTCTCGGTGATCATGCCGTTGGAAAGCTCGGCGTCGATCGCCATCTGCTTGCCGGGCATCGCGTCGAGTGTGAAGCGTGCCGCGACTTCCGCGATGCGGCCCGCACCCTTGGTGATGACCATGAACTGAACGATCATGAGGATCGAGAAGATGATGACGCCGACGAAGAGCGAGTCACCCGCGACGAAGACACCGAACGCGGAGATGACCTCGCCCGCAACCCCGATCGCTTCTTGTGGGGTCGATGCGTCCGCGGTCAGGATGAGCCGGGTCGATGCGATGTTGAGCACCAAACGAAGCAGCGTTGTCGCGAGCAAGAGCGACGGGAATACCGAGAACTCCAGTGCTTTCTGCATGTAGAGCGTGGTGAGCAGGATGATGACCGCGAGGGAGATGTTGAACGAGATCAGGATGTCCAGCGCGATCGGAGGGAGCGGGAGCAGGATCACCGAGAGCATCAACACAAACCCGAGCGGGACGATCAGCGTGCGGTATTGGCTGACCCGTTCGACCCATGCGGGGAGGAGTGTGTTGGACGCTTCTTTGGCCATTGGTGGTGCGACTATACCTTACTTGACGGTGACTGTGGACATTACTGACTTTGGATATGGGTGACGGGTTCGAGTTGGTTCATTTTCTTGTGCGCTTTGCCTTCGAGCCTATAGACATACGCGAGGAGTTCGGCGACCGCTTCGTAGTGCTCAGCGGAGATTTCTTGACCTGCTTTGACTCCCCAGTACAACGCACGCGCGAGCGGTGGACGCTCGACGATGGGGATTTTGTGATTGCGAGCAATCTGCCGAATGCGGAACGCCATGAGGTCCGCACCTTTGACGGTGACCTTTGGAGCACCCATGCCATCGGAGTCGTATTTGATCGCGACGGAGAAGTGCGTCGGGTTGGTGACGATGACATCCGCTTGTGGAACCTGATGTGCCATCTGCTGCATGATGATCTCACGCGCCATCTGCATGCGTTTGCCTTTGAGCTGGGGATCGCCTTCCATCGTTCTGCGTTCGTCCTTCACTTGCTGTTTGGTCATCTTGTTCTCTTGCATGTGCTGCCAGCGTTGGAAGATGTAGTCGATCACCGCGAGCATGAGCAGGATCACGATCAGGATAAACGCGATCATCACAACCATCCGTAAGATCGCGGCGGTGGCCATCAATGCGGTGAGCATCGGGAGCGTGGAGATGGTGTCGATCTGCGAGCGGATCACCAAGATCGACACGATGATGAGGAGCGTGAGTTTGAGTGTGTTGATGATCGCTTTGGCGAGCCCTTTTTTGCCGTAGATCCGCTTGACCCCACTGATCGGGGACAGCTTGCTGAACTTGGGCATGATCGGATCGGCACTGATCAGGAACCCGACCTGCATGAACTGCGACGCGTACGCGACGACCATCACAATCAAAAGCACCGGGAGCATGACGCGGAAGACCTCGTACATCGCGAGCATGGATGTTGCTTTGATCGAAGCCGTGGAGAGTTGATCGACGCTGATGTCGCCACCCAGCATCGTGCGGAGAATCCGCTCGAACATCTCTGCGATCATCGGCGCCAGCACCATCAGCGCGATGACACCACCAAGCATCAGAACCGCGCCCGACAAGTCCTGGCTTTTGGGAACCTGCCCCTTCTCTCGCGCGGTCGCGAGTGCTTTAGGGGTTGGTGCTTCGGTGCGTTCACCCAGATCATCCATCGATCAGCCCCCCCATCGCTCGCGCGTGCGCCGAGTCGGTTGCGAGACTCTGGATCCAGATCGCGAGCCCGTCCATCACGCGGTCGATCTCATCGCCCGCGACGACACTCATGACATTGATCATCAGCATCAACAGGATTAAGCCGGTCATGATCTGGATCGCGAACCCGATGCTCATGATGTTCACCTGAGGCATCGTCTTCATCACCAGACCCATCGCAACCTGCGACATCGCGACGGCGGCAATCACAGGCGACGCGACACGGATGGCGAGTTCGAATCCGGAAGTGACCACCTCAACAAACATATCCAACGGCACATCACCAGCGGTGAACATCCCGATCGGCGCGGTGTGGAACGATTCAGCGAGCGCGAGGAACAACAGCTCGATCCCACCGAACCCGATGAATACGAAAACCGCTAAGTAGAACAGCAGCAATCCGATGACCGAGCCGTTGGAATCCAGTTCCGCGTTGTAGGACTCTGCAAGCGAGAGACCGACCTGATACCCCATCACGAATCCACCCATCTGCATCGCGTATAAAGGCATCGCGGCGATGAGTCCGATCGATATCCCGACGAGCAACTCGGCAAAGAGCAAGGGTACCAACTGGACCGTATCAATCGTGACACCCGGATCAAAGTGCGGCACCGCGGGATACAACGCGACTGCAAACATGAACGCGAGCACCGCTTTGAACGAACGCGGGACCGTCGCTGAACGCAGCAAAGGTGTAAACAAAAACAAACCCGTCAACCGAGCGACCACCAGCATCAGCGGCAGCACATGCACCAGCATGGGGACGATCATTTCCATCAGAACAGCTTCATCATCTCTACGGCGTATTCACCAAGAATCGTCAAAATCCAGGGCAGCAAAAGCACCACGACCACCAGCAATGAGATGATCTTGGGAACAAAGGTCAGGGTCTGGTCTTGAATCGAGGTCACGGACTGGATCAACGAAATCACGAGACCCAAAATCATCCCGACCAGCAACAACGGGGTCGCGATCAGCAGCACAATGTGCAGCGCATCGCGGATCATCTGGATCGCGGCTTCGTCAATCACAGCAGCCCCCGTTCAATCGCTTCTTAACCTTGCCCTTCTCAACAATCTTGACCAGCATGAACAATGGGATCGCCGCCGCGGCGGTCGCGCTGAGCCGAGAACTGTTGCCTTCCTGGACAAAGCTTTCGAGCAGCGACCCAACGATCAGCGTCCATCCATCGACCAGCACAAACAACATCAGCTTGAACGGCAGCGAAATCAACACCGGAGGGAGCATCATCATGCTCATCGAGATCAGCAGCGACGCGATCACCATGTCAATCACAAGGAACGGCAGGTACACCCGGAACCCCATCAGAAACGATACCTTAAGCTCGCTGAGCATGTACGCCGGGATCAGGGTCGTTGTGGAGATGTCCGCGCGGGTCATGCTTTCGGGTTCGGAAGTATCCACGCCTTGGTAGTTGAGGATCATGTAGAGCGACGACCAGTTGTCGGTCGCTTCGATCTGGTCGAACATGAAATCACGCATCGGGTTCGATGCACGCTCCCAGAGCAGATCCATATCCCGGATCTCGCCGTTCTGGTATGGAACCACCGCGTCCGTCCAGATCCGGTCGATCGTTGGTTTCATCACCAACATCGTCATGAACAACGCGAGACCCGTAATCACCTGTCCCGGCGGGAGCGACTGCGTGCCCATCGCTTGACGGAGCAGCGCGAGGACCACCATGATGCGAACAAAGCTGGTCGTCATCAGCATGATCGATGGGACCAACGCGATCACCGTCAGCAGCAGCATGATGTTGAGCGTCACCGACAACCCGGATTGTGCGGATTCATCGGACGATTGCGATTGCCCGCCTTGGATTCCGCCACCGATTGAACTCGCCGCGTTGATCGCTGATCCGGCGTCGTTAAGCATCTGGAGCGGATTGAACGCGTCGCTGGATGACTCAGGTGTCGATGGTCCGAGCTGTGCGAACGCGCCGGTTGAAAGCAACCCCATCAGCAACACACACAGGATGGAACGAATGAATCCCACGGCTCAATGCCCCCTCCGCATTGCACCGAGCCGACGGCGCAAGACCTGCGAGGCGGCGGGTGAATCGTTCGACGATGTCAGTTCGAGCCGATCGCCCTCATCGTTACCCACAAACCCAGGCGCGATCCGGCGCGGACGCTGGACATGCATCCCAGGTGCGGGCTGGTACATCGCTTTCTCGATTTCTTGATCGGTCGCGTTGCCCGCTTCGTGCAGGGCACGCTCGAAGGATGCGGAGATCGAATCGCCCGCTTCGTCGCGGACCTTTCCGATGATGGAGGCAACATCTTCGATGCCGTCGACTTCGCACAAGGTCTGCATGGTGCCTGCACCGCCCACGCCTTTCTTGCCTCGGCTGGACCCGGCGTGCGAGAGCAGCAGCACGCGACGATCAAACCGGAGCACAACAAGCGTCATCCCAGATGAGATCGGGTAGCGCCCCAGAACCTCGACGAGCCCCGCGGGTGCTCGCCCTCCAGCGCCGAGCTGCCCGCTGAGTCCACCCCGCGTGCGAGCGAGTCGTTTGTAGAACTGCGCCAAGCCAAAGATCAAGAGCAGTACTCCACCGAGTGCCGCGACGGTACGAACAAAGTCATTCCCGAGCACCAATGGCGTGGTCACTTCGTCGCTTGCAATGGATTGGTCTTGCTCGCGAGCGCGAGGCATCCCGAGTGGTTTGGATTCGCTGGTTTGCGGGATTGCCGTTTCGACTGGCCGAGCGGTCGGCGTTGTGTGTTGTGGAACTGGAATCGCATGACTGGCAACAGTTGGCTGCTCAACAACCACCGGCTCAATCGCAGCAGGTGCATCAGTCGACACATCAACCCAAGGCCCGAGCTGAGCGACCGCTGAGTGCGTGAAAATCAGAAGCGTGATCAGGGTGCTCAAGCACACCCGCAGTCCCATCCGCATATCGCCATCCTGGCCTTTCTCTCAGACGGATCCTCCGTCTGGTCACCTTCATTCAATCAATCAGCCTTCACGGAGATCGATGATCTCGCTGATACGCACACAGAAGCTGTCGTTGAGCACGAGGACTTCGCCGCGAGCGACCTTGCGGTCGTTGACAAATACATCCACCGGATCCCCAGCGAGTTTATCGAGCTCAACCACAGCCCCATCACCCAAACGCAGCACATCCTCGACGAACATCCGCGTTCTGCCGAGTTCGATGCGGACATTCATATGCACATCGGAGAGGAGTTCGAGATCACCGCGTTGGCCGGATGACAAACCATCGCCAAGTTCTGGGGAGACAAAGGCATCACCCTCGCTCGCTGATGGTCCCGGCGTACTCGCTTCGTTGATCTCTGACATTGCAGAGGTGAGAGCCGCGGCATCGTCGTCGGACATATCCGCGCCGTCCTCGGCTTGCGCCGCGACATCACTCGCGATCGCGGACGCGTCCTCAATCGCTTGCTCAGCATCGGAAACATCACCCATCGGCTCGCTCGGGGTTTCCGATGGATCGCTGGGGGGCGTTTGATCTTCGGGTTGTGTGCTTTCGGCTTCGTCGGCCATCGTGGATTCCTTCGGGCTCCGCCCGGATTTGGCAAGACGCACCGACTCCCGGCGCATGTCCACATATCGGACGATCACGCGGATCGAGTCCAGTCTTTGCGCTCAGGCGCAGATATTGCTTGGGATGGTGGAATCTGGTGTGATTGATCGTTGCTGAGGATCAGGTATCCGAACGGAAACCCTTGCACTCAGGGATGATAACGCGATCCACGCGGGGCATTCCATCGGCATCAACCCCGAACACCTCGTTGACATAGGTGGTCAGCTGACGCGTAATGGTCTCAAGCCCAGGCTCGCGGAGGTGCCGATCTTGCGCTCTGCGGAAGATCAGCGCGACGCCTTCCTTCAACAGCGCGGCGTCTCGCGTCTTGATGGTTTCAATATGGGCCGCGTTCTTCTGACGAGCACGGAGCACAATTTGCACGCGCCATTCCCAGACATGCCCTGTGGACATGTTCTGGAATCGATCTTCGACGAGTTCGAGTTCGACTGGAGCATCCTCACCGGTGCCTTCGAGCATCGCCATTTCGCTCGCTTCAACACCGCTAGGACCACCCATCATGTTGACCAAGAAGTAGACCCCGGCGCCTTCGACGACCATGATCACCGCGATAATGATGATCATCTTGAGCCCGCCCCCCTTGCTCTCGCTGGAGGCGTCGTCGGTTTTCTGGGCTTTGGTATCATCGTCGGCCATGACTTGCTTCCTCGCTCGGATGTCCGAGTGTTAGTTATCCGCTCCGGTGAAGTTTGGATCTGGATGGGTCTGTGAGACCGTCCGCCCGGTTTGGTACACCTGTACTCGACGATTCGAGCCCCCGCCTCCGCTGGAATCCTGCGACAACGACATCGGTTCGGTATCCCCGGCCGACTCAACCCGCAGGATCGCCCCATCCACACCACATTCCCGGACCAAGAAATCCTTGATCACCTGAGCGCGTCGATACCCAAGCTCATCAAATCCCATCCCGGACCGCTTCTCTTCGAGACCCCATGCGTGTCCCACGATCGGGCAGATGTAGTTGAGGCCTCGGATTTTGGGAGCGACGCTGTCGCGGATCATGTCTTGGTTGCGCTTTGAGAGATCAAAGCTCCCTACCTCAAACATGATCGATCCACCGATCGCGTGCCGAGCACCCTCTTGGACGATGTTCACCAAAGTCTCCCGGCCTTGGATGTTAGAATCGTTGTTGACATCCGTTGATTTCTTGTTCCCATCACGCTTGGCGCGTTCTTCTTGGTTGGAAACCATCGAGTTGTCCGCTTGTTCGAGCAGATGCGCCAGACCCATACCGCCTTTGAACCCCATCGCTTCGTTGACCGAATCGATGACCTTCTGGTACTCGCGTGGTTTTTTCATCTCCGAGAACGACACCAGCAGCACAAAGAAGCACAGCAGCAGCGACATCAGGTCACCAAAGGTGACGACCCACTCGGGGACCTCAGCTTTCGGTGCTTCCTTCTTCTTCGCCATCGCGTGCTCCTTTCACCCGCTCTTATGCGGCTTGTGCTTCGAGGAACGCGTCGCGCTGTGCAGGTGGGAGGTAGGTGAGCAGTTTGCTCTCGACCACGCGTGGGTTGTCACCGGACTGGATTGCCATGACGCCCGCGATGACGATGGTCTTGAGCCGGGTCTCGTCTTGGTCGTTGGAGTACAGCTTGTCGCCGATCGGTCCAGCGAATGCGTTTGCGATGATCGCACCATAGAGCGTGGTAATCAGCGCGACCGCCATGGATGGGCCGATGGTTGAAGGGTCTTCCATGGAGCCGAGCATGAGGATCAGACCGATGAGTGTCCCGATCATCCCGAACGCTGGTGCGTACTTGCCGAAGTTGTCGAGGACCATTTTGCCCTGCATGTGCCGATCCATCATCGCTTCGAGTTCGGTCTCCATGATGACGCGGATGAGTTCAGGGTCTGTACCGTCCACGGCCATCTTGATCCCGCGGATAATGAACTCGTCGGTCATGTCACCGATGTGGTTTTCAAGCGAAAGTATGCCTTCACGACGAGCGATCTCTGCGTACTTCACGATGTCCTTGATTGTGTCTGCAGGATCAGCGACCGTGCCGAAGATGGATTTCATAACAAGTTTGGGGAGTCCGAGCGAACTTGCGAGCGGGAATGCCGCGATCACCGCGCCTGCGGAACCGCCGAACACGACGATCACCGACGGGATGTTTATCATCGCGATGGGGTTCCCGCCACCCAAAAAGATGGCGAGGAAACAGCAGATTGCTGCCAGAGCGATTCCACCTACTGTTGCAATATCCACGCGTCGTCCTCCAAGCACCGCCCGTCCATGGGAGGTACACGGAGACTATCGACGCTGCAGCGGGCGAAATTCAGGCGTGATCCGGTTTTATGAGCGATCAAAGCCGGTGGGGTTGGATTATGTGGGCTCGGTGAGTTTCCGGAGGTGCCTGCCATACTCGATGGTCCGCTTGACGACCTCGGTCATGGATTCTTTGACCACAAGATGCTCCCCTGTGAGCAGCGTGATGATCGTGTCGGGGTTCTCCTCGACTGTCCGGATAATCTCCGCGTTGAGGATGAATTTTTTATCGTTGAGTCGCGTGACACAGATCATGACCATCTCCGAAACCAGCCGTGTTATCAGACCGGCTGAGGACTGTTATCGTCCAAGCACAAGGAGTTGCTGGAGCAGTTCATCGGTGGTCCGGATCACACGGGACGAGGCGGAGTATCCCGTAGAGGTCAGGATCATCTGCGTGAACTCTTGTCCCAGATCCACATTGGATGCTTCGAGAGCGCCAGAGACGACGGCACCCAGACCGAGCTGGCCGGGAGATGCGATCGCTGCGGGACCTGAGTTTGGACCCGTCCCAAACAGGTTACCCCCCTGATCAATCAAGCCCGCAGGGTTCGAGAACTTCGCGAGGACAACCTTGCCCATCGTCCGGATCGCGCCGTTGGAGAACCTGCCAACGATTGTGCCGTCGTCGCCGGTCGCGAAGTTTTCGAGTGTTCCTGGAGGCAGTCCGTCGCTGGTCAATCCGATGATGTTCGATCCGGTCGCGAGTGATGTGGTCTGCCCAGAATCCGCGAGGAAGTTGAGATTGAACGACAAAGGATTGTCCGCACCGGTGTTGTTCCGGTCGATCGTCACCTGCACGGAGTTGTTGTCCGGATCGATCTGCCCTTCGGTATTGAACTGCAGGGTTCCGGTTGCGACTGAGATGTCCAGGTCGGTGTCCGCATCGGATTCGATGAAGTATCTCCAGACCGGTCCGGTGTTCGGGGTTGAGTCGAGCACCATCACCACATCAACCAGCACCGAAGTCCCGAGCGAGTCGAACGCGGACACGGTGGTTCGCACGCTCTCGCCGTCAGCCTCCGCGACCTGATTGGTTTCAAACGCGGCTCCCAACGAAGTCCCATCGGAATCCACCAAACGGAGATCGCCGGTTGATATCTGAATATTGTTTTCGGTGCCGACATTGCCGACAATCGAGATCACCCCGGTCGTTGGATCAACGGTCACGCCAGGGGTTGAGCCGTCGGGGTTGGGCCCGCCGGTGTCCTGGATTCCGAGCGCTTGCTCGAGGAAGGTCATCAGGTCTTGGACGGAAGTTGTCGCGGTGATCGGAAGGTCTGTTTGGGACAGTGACCCGCCGCCTTTGGTCGCGTCGGAGGTCAGACGGATGGTTTGCCCTGAGCTGAACTGTGATGTCCCGGGGCTTGATGGATCATCGATGTTGGTCAGCAGCGAGGTCGAACTGATGAATCCGCCACCGAGGATTGTGGGACCTGAAAGGGAGGAAGCCATCAACTCGATGGTCGAGCCTTGGGTCGGGATGTCGCCACTCTTATCAAGGTTCCCGACGATTGCGATGTTGCTGGTCGCTTCGGCAATGGTCTGTCGCCCGATCGGGATATTGATCGGGACGAGTTCACCGGTGATGAGATTGAAATCTTCATCAACGCCGTATCCCAGCAAGCGTTCGCCGGTCGCGGTGGTCAGGTTGTCCTGTGTGTCTTGTCGGAAGGAACCCGCTCTGGTGTAGAAGGTTGAGCCGTTGCTTTCGACCATGAAAAATCCGGACCCGTCGATCGCAAGATCGCGGAGGTCTCCGGTCGCGTTGATGGTGCCGTTGTTGAAGTTGCGTTGGATGCCCCCGATCCCAACGCCGTTTCCGATCTGGCTTGGGTTCACGCCGCCGGAGTTTGCTGTGGGCGCAGTCCCGAAACCGAGGTTGGTTTGGAAGAGGGTCTCGAACATGATCCTCGAACTCTTGAACGCGGTCGTGTTCACATTGGCAATGTTGTTGCCGATGATGTCGAGCTTGCGGGAGTGGGTATTGAGACCGGTCAGACCGATGAACAATGAACTTGTTGATGCCATAGAAGAAACCTCATCTTGCTCGCGATTCGTTCATCGGAGCATTGGTCAATCACGGCGTGATCGAAGAGAGCACATCCGCAAGCGACTGGTTTCGCACAACGCGTGCCGAAACGGATTGGATCGGATGAACTCCCGATTCTGCGCCGACTTCATCGCTCTTGATTGGTCGCATCGACACATACCCATCGATGCCCTCGACCACCCCACCATCGCTCGGCTCGAACTGCGCCTCGATCACGCGATTCCGCACATCCACGCGCACGAACGACTCGCCGAGATCAACCAACGCTTGATTGATCCCTTTGACCACCGCACGATCTGATGCGATCCCCACGCGATCACGCACATCGTTCGTCATGCTTTGCGGCGACACACCCTTCCCGATCTTGACCCCCAGCTCGCTCGCTTGTCCGTTCTGAACGCGACGAAGCACCTCGTTGAAATCGAGGTGCGTGTCGTGTTTCTGCGCGGACTGATTGCTCGCATCGAGATTGCCGCCGGGAAGAATCCCCGATCCCAGAGCCGAGAGGAGTTGGTTGCCTGAAATGGTCATGAATGAAAGCTCATCAGACAGGCGACACAACCTGCCGGGTTGGCGAGTCGCTTGGCGAATCTGAATGATTCAGATCCGGATCGAGTTGCTCGACATCGGTCAGAACCGGAGCGGTGAGGTCAATGCCCGTATCGGTGTCGGTATCGGGATCGGTCGGGATGTCATCATCTTCATCGCCATCTCCGTCCGGATTGACATAATCGTCAATCGGTCCCGCGATCTCATCGACCTGGTCGAAGAACATTCGGCTTCCACCAAAGAGGTTCAGAACCGGGCCTTCGGAAGTCTGCGAGACCGAAATGACCATGTCCGCGGTGCGTTGATTGTCCAGCGTGATCCCCGACACCAACGATCCAATCAACTGCGATGCCGCGGCAAACTCGTTCTGAGAGACAAGACTCTGCAACGAATCCACCATCTTCGTGTCCGACTCAATCGAGCGGAGCGACGAGAGCTGGTTGAGCATCGCTTGCGAATCCTGCGGCTCAAGCGGGTCCTGATTCTGCAACTCCGTAAAGATGATCTGCAAAAACTCCGCGCTCGATAGCGTGTTGAACGCATCGTCGGTGGAAGACGCGGGGTTGGTTGTTGAGAAATCACTGATGGCACTCATGTCGTCGCCCTTTCATTACGCGATCGCATCCAGACCCAGCTGGGTCCAGATGCTCTGCGGCTGATTGCTGGTATCCGCATCGAACCCGGCTTCTGATCCATCCGGATCACCGTTGCTCGATGCGTTCTTGGTTTGGTTGTTGTCTGATGCGGACCGGTCGCCCGATTCGTGTTGTTGTTGGTCGTTGCTCTGATCGGATTGTCCCAAGAGTTGATCGAACCCGGAGCGTTCCTTGCTGTCAACGGTGAGCGAATCGACCGTCGCGCCGCGTGCTTCGATCGCGCTGCGGAGTCCTTCGAGCCCATCCTTGAGCATGTTCTTGGTCTGCTCGTGCTCCGCTTCGATCTTGACACTGACATGACCGTCCTTGGTCATGAGCTGGATGTTCACCTCTCCGAGGTGCTCTGGGCTCAAGCGGATCTTCATCGTCCCGCCTTTGGTGTTCATGATCGACGCGAGGCCGCGCTGCACTTGTGCGATGACCTCTCGCCGCTGGAGTGCTTGGTCATCTGTGGATTTGGTCTGCTGGAGAGATTTCGTTGCTTGTTGGGATCGATCCCCAAGATCAAGCCCGCTCTGACCCTGACCCGATTTTCCGGAAGATTCGCTCCCACCAACCGCTTTCGATTCGCTCGCCACTCCATCAACCTGACGGATCGGTTTCACCCCATCCGAACGCTTCACGGCTTGGTTCTGATCCATTGCTTGCGACTGCACCATTTGAGCGGCTTGCGCCTTTGTGGGTTGAACGACCTGTTGCGCGGACTGCTGTGCAACCTGCTCTTGTTTCTGAGCCGATTGATCTCTTTGAGCAGCACTGCTTTCGGTCGATCCCGCGTTGGTCGTGTGAGCCGCGCCTTCTTGCGATCCCCCACCCAGTTGCGGTTGTGCAGTTGATATTCCGAGCGACCGCCCTACACCTTGTCGAGCAAGCGTGGAGAGCGGTGAGTCTTCTGTGGCTGTCTTGGGTTGTGTCGCAGCCGGGGATTGATCGCGGCTGACGGTCTGGGAATCAGTCTTTGCCGTCGATGCCTGTCCTTCAAGCTGCTTGGTTGCCAGATCCGCGAGATTGATCGACGCCGCGTTGGTCAGAACCCTCGACCAATCCGCAGAGGATTCAACCTTCGGGGATTGCTCCCCCTTCGTCTCTGCAGTTCCACCTTCAGCAGTCTCGTATACAGCAACTTCGCCCGATTCCGCGTCCTTCGCGCCGCTCTCATCGGATTTGGATTCGCTTGTGGTGGAGCTTTCCTCGTCGGCAGCGGATTCATCCGTCGATTCGGAATCCTCCGTTTGATCGACGGCTTCATCGGGTTCAACAGCAGTGAACGCCCCGAGAACATCAGCAAACCCACTCGAATCGGTCCGCGCAAGCGATGCGTTTGATGCGATGGTTTGTGCGCGTGCAGCGACAGAATCTGCGCTGCGCGAGTTATGGACCGAGTGTGTTTGGAGTGTTGTCATCGCTGGTTCCGTCCGCCAGCGCGGTTTCCTGGCCGCGCATCCGGATAGACTCCAGCAAACCAGCTGCCAATACGGCTTCATCCGCTTTGACAAACTCCGCGATCACTTCAGTACGGATGCCATTGCTCAAAGCGCTCAGGTAGGTAACCACCTGTTCACGCTTTCCTTGAGCGATCAAGACGCTCAGCATCGCCATGGAATCCTTTGGTTTGGACTCTTTGAGCACCGCGAGCGATTTGGTGAACTGGTCCGACCCTTCGATCTCCGCGATCCGGATACGCATCGCTTCAAACGCGTCACGCTGGATCTGGAAATCCGTGCGTTCGTTCGCGAGCATCGCGCGTTCTCGCTTGAGCGTGTTCTGGAGGTCCGTGATCTCCCGCTGCATCCGTTCCAGGCGCGCGCGGTCGATCTGGGTCAACTGCAAACGGATGCTGTTGAGTTCTCCGGAGTTCATCGCGAGTTCGGGGAGACCGACCTCCTGCTCTGCGAGCGCCGCCGCGGCTTCCGCCTCTTCCGCTTTGATCCGGGTGTCCCGCCCGATCGTGGTTTCCTCGAACAGATCGACCACCTCCAGCACACGCTGCTTGTCCATACGCCCCGACGCGAAGACCCAGCCCACCCCTGCGAGCACAGCGAACAGGTTCAGCACCGCAACAACCATCAACGCTTTGGTGAGCTTCTTCATAGGATATTTCCTTGTCGTCTGGAGTATCGCATAACGGACATATCGTCCAACTCGATCGATTCTCTACGCCTTTGTTCGTGTTCAAACGCTTCACGCTGACGATCCCGGAGCAGTTCGACCGCTTTGCGCCGTGCCGATGCTTCGACCAGTTCGCCGCGAGCCCGTTCCATCCGGTGGTGCACCCCGGCGAGTTCAAGCACGGCACGCTGCGCCGAAAACCGGTTCGAGACCGCCGCGTTCGCTTGCAGACGCGCGCCGCGAAGATCAACCCCGCCCTGGGTCCCCAGCATCTGCGCCAAGCTTGATTGCTCGGTCTCGATGTTCCGCTGGTACCCCCGGATTCGGTTCTCAAGCTCCATCCGCTCGCGTTCCAGCTCAACGAGCGCGAGTTTCTTCTCGCGTTCCTCGCGTTCCCGCATCTCAAGGACCGGCTGGAGTTTGAATCGGAAGACCGCCATGATCGGTTACCCCCCCACCTTGCCCGATGGAGGTCCAACCGACGCGACGGGTGCTTGGTTCTGCGACTGCGCGTACGCCTTGCGCTGGGTGATCATGTCCCCGGACTGCAACGCGAGCTTGACCATCATGTCCCGTGCGGGTTCGAACGGCGCGAGTTCATTCGTCCGCTGACCCAGCAGCTCGTTGATCACGGGATTGAGATCGATCGAGGTATCCGCTTCAGGATTCGCGCCCGTCGCGTACGCGCCGATCTGGACCAGGTCCTCGATCTCGCGGTACTTCGCGATCATCTTGGAAATCTGCTGGCGCGACGCTTTATGACCATCGTCGATCACATCGTTGGCAATGCGCGACACCGAATCGAGCACATCGACCGCTGGGAACTGTCCCATGTGCGCCAGTTTCCGTGAGAGCACGACATGCCCGTCGAGAATCCCGCGTGCCGCGTCGGATACGGGCTCGGTCATGTCGTCGCCTTCAACGAGAATCGTGAACAGACCGGTGATGGACCCGCCCCCGACGCCGTCTTTGGGTTCGATGGTTCCTGCTCGTTCGAGCAGTTCTGCCATCGACGAGAACACGCTGGGTGTGTAGCCCTTGGTGGTTGGTGGTTCGCCGACGGATAAACCGACCTGACGCTGCGCGTGCGCAAAGCGTGTGATCGAGTCCATCATCAACAATACATCGAGCCCCTGATCCCGAAAATACTCGCTCGCGGTGCACGCAAGCTTCGCCGCACGAATCCGGAGCAACGGCGACTCATCCCCCGTCGCCACAATCACCACAGACCGCTTGAGTCCCTCTTCCCCCAATGCATGATCGATAAAGTCGCGGACTTCCCTCCCGCGTTCACCGATGAGCGCGATGACATTCACATCCGCATCGGTCCCGCGCGCGATCTGTCCGAGCAGGGTTGATTTGCCAACACCGGGACCCGCGAAGATCCCGAGGCGTTGACCGCGCCCGATCGGGGTCATCAGATCCAGCACACGCACCCCGGTCCGGAGTGGCTGATCAATCTTCCGTCGCTGCATCGCGCCGATCGGTGCTGGATTGATCGCTCGTTGTGCGGTTTCTGCGATTGGTCCGAGCCCATCGATTGGTCGTCCCAACCCATCGAGCACGCGACCGAGCATCCGGTGACCGACCGGCGCGACCTGATGCACCTGCTGCATGGAGATCACCGAGCCGGGGACGATCCCGGTCGTCGGTGCAAGGAGCATGACGATCGCTTCGCCGTTGTCGAACCCTACGACTTCTCCCGCGATGCGTCCGTTGTCTTGACTGTGAATTTCGACGAGTGATCCGATAGGAACAGGCAAGTCCGTCGCAAGAATCGTCATCCCGCGCACCGAACGCACGCGCCCGCTCACTCCGACGGGTGAGACGCGTCCGACAAGCTCCATTTCGCGAGGCAACAGTTTCACGCCGCGTCGCCCTTGGATTCGGTATCGTCCTTGCGTTCGTCAGATTGCGTATCTTCTTGGAGCTCGTCGTAGTCAGGTCCGCGATGCGCGGGGAGCAGCGCCGCGACGACGCGGTCAAACTGCTTCGAGATCGACGCGTCGATCACCCCGCCGCCTTTGGTGGAGACCACGCACGAACCGGGCGCAAGCGTGCTGTCCTCGACAAGCTCCGCATGGTTGCACGAGGCGCACTGATCGATCATCGCGGGCATCACCCGCGTGAGCAGTTCCATATCCCCAGGATGCACACGCACACGGATGTCCGTCGGTGTGACAAGTGTTTCGAGCACCGCTTCGAGTTGATCGACCACTACTTCAGGATCCAGATCGATCACGCGTTTGATGACGCGCCCCGCGATGTGGGCCGCGAGTTGAACCACTTCCGTCCGCGCGCTGAGCATCAGGTCGTTGCGTTCGGTGTCCCATCTTTCGAGTGCCGCGCTCCAGTTCTCGATCAGCGTGCCCAAGCGTTGGTCGTGCGCGTTGATCGAATCCTCGGTCCCCTGCGAAATGCCTTCAGCGAGCCCCTTGCTGTGACCTTCCTCGTAGCCCTTCGCGTTCCCGACTTCGGTCGCGTCTCCCAGCAACCGATCGCGCTCCGCTTGCGCTTGTTTGAGGATCTGCGCCGCTTCGTCTTGTGCCGCTTTGATGACCGCTTGGCCGCGCCGATGGAGATCATCGAAATCCAGAGGCACCGCATCGCGCGTGTACGACTCCAGATCCGCTCGTTTGATGATGCCCATAACACTGCCTTTCTGTGGTCATTCGATCCATTCAGGATCAGACGACCATCTCGCCTTCCCCGCCTCGACCCTCGATCATGACATCGCCCGCTTCTTCCAGACGACGCACGATGTCCACGATCCGCTGCTGCGCGGTCTCGACATCCGATACGCGGACAGGTCCCATGAACTCCATATCCTCCTTGACCATCTCTGCGGCACGCGCGGACATGTTGCTGAAGATCTTCTGAGCCAACGCCTCGCTCGCGGTCTTGAGCGCCACCGAAAGCTCGTCGTTCTCGACCTCTTTGAGCACCGCTTGGATGCCCTTGTCGTTGACGAGCTTGATGTCCTCGAACACGAACATCAATCGGCGGATCTCCTCGACCAGATCCGGATCGTCCGACTCCAGACCTTCCATGATTGTCTTCTCGGTCGCGCGGTCCGCGAGGTTGAGGATCTCAGCAACCGTCGGCACGCCGCCCGCTTTCTCCATGCTCTGCATCAGCATGTTGCTCAACCGGCTCTCAAGACCGATCTCGACTTCCTTGATGACCTCGGGATTCGTCTGCTCCATATTCGCGATGCGTTTGATGACCTCGAGCTGCTTCTCCATCGCGAGCCCAACCAGAATCTCCGACGCTTTGTGATGGGTCAGGTGGCACAGGATCAACGCGATCGTCTGCGGGTGCTCTTCCTGAATAAAGGTCAGCAGGTTGTCGCTCTCCGCACGCTGCAGAAAGCTGAACGGAGTCTTCTGCACCTGCGTCTGGATCTGTCCGAGAATGCGCTCCGCATCGCCCGATTCCATCGAGTTCTGCAGGAGTTGCTTCGCGTACGACAAAGACCCCTCGTTCGCATGCTGTGCCGCGACGGAAAGGTTGTAAAACTCTTTGACTACATCGTTCTGAAGCGCATCTGGGACTCGCCCAAGCGCGGCCAGTTCGCGTGTGATCTCTTCAACCTTCTTCGCAGGAAGACGCTTGAGCACCGCAGCCGCTTGGTCGGAACCGACCGAGAGCAAAAGGATCGCCGCCTTCGAGACGCCCTCGAGTTCGCGTATATCCGTCGGCAATGGTTCATTCATCTTTCGTGCCATCACAGACTCCTATTCCTCGATCTCAGCCCAACGCTCGACCAATCCCGCAGCACTGTCTGGATCAGCAGTAATCAGCTCGCCGACCTGTTCCCGGAGTTGACGAATCTGCACCATCGCGTCTTCGATTTCGATGCCGGTCATCGCCGAATCAGACTCATCCGCTTCTCCAATCATGTCATTGGCACCCTCAAGCTGAGGAGGCAACCCAACAAGTTCTTCTGCGGAGGGGAGTTCGATGCTCCGACTCGACCGCTTGACCATCATCAGCATCATCAGTATTGATACCGCCGCGAGCACGCCCACAAGCACGGTCTCGACGAGGTTCCCGTTCCCGAGCATTACGGAGCTCCCGCCGCCCGATCCCATGATCGATCCCATAAACCCAGCGGATTGCATCTCCCCGACGCGTCGGTACGAATCCCCGATCGGTGCCATCGATACGACCACATCCCCCGCGATCATCGAGCCGTCGGGAGCTTGCCCCATCAAGTGCGGAGCAACCTGCTTGACGATCAGCGATTTGAATCCGGAGTTGCCATCCATCCCCTCGAACTTCTCACGGATATCCTCGTCCGTCACCGGCTCAGGCTCACCCTCCCCAGCCGATGCAGACCGGGAGTTGGTCAGCAACTCGCGGATGTACTCCTCAGGAACCATAATCGACGCGCGGATATGCGTTGGCATCCCGCGCGGATCCACGGTGTTCTTGGTGATGTACCCGAACTGGTTGTCGTATTCCTTGATCGTCTCGGCGGAGTTCGACGAGTTGCCCGATCCGCCGCCGGTGTTGATGCTCGCGGTCTGGTTCGACCGAACCCCAGGCTCAGCACCACGCGACGCTTGCTGCATCGTGTCTTCTGCACTCCCGGTGGATTTCACTGCTGAGATCGACCCCTCATCGATCTTGGAGTACGCCTGCTCGATGCTGTCCACCCGCGTCACATCCACCATCGCGGTGACCGACACGATTACGCCTGGGATATGACCGAGCATCTCTTGGATCTGGTGCTTCTTCCCATCCCCGACGGTTTGCGCCTGATCCAGATACTTGGATGACAACCGAGAATCCGCCGACGACACCGTCCGGGGCTGCCCGGTCGATCCATCAATCACCTGTATGTTCTTTGGACTCAGCCCCGACACCGCACCAATGACCATCCCCGCCGCGGCGTCAACCGTGTCCTGCCCAAGCTGCGAACCACCATTACTAAACATCGTGATCGACGCGCTGGGGACCCGAACCGCTCGTCCCAATCCAGAGCTCTCAGGGATATCCAGAATCACGCTCGCTTTGTTCACAAACCGGAACTGCGTGATCGTGCGCGAGAGCTCGTTCTGAAGCGCGATGGTGCGGGACTGACGATGCTGTTCCTTGGACGCTTTCCAGTCCTGCGATCCGATCAGGTTGTTAAAGAGCAGCGTCGTGTCGCCGGGAAGCTGGCCGGCTTGAGCGAGCACCGCGATGGCGCCGCTCCGCTGGGATGGGGGGACCTGGATCTTCCCATCGACGACCTGCGCCTCAATCCCAGCGGCTCGCAACGACGACATCGTCATCGTGTCGCCGGTTTCAGCCATCAAATCTACAAGGGTGGGTTTGGAAGCGTATTGCGAGACAAGGAACATGGTCATCGCCGCGATCACCGCGAGTGATCCGAGCAGCAGTTTCTGGGACGCCGTCATCTTTCCGATGTAGGTCCCCGCGTTCTCAAATATCTTGCGCAGCTGGTCCATTGAGTCCTCGGCCTCCATGCCGTATAGAGCATCATCCTGACGCCCACCATCCTTGATCAGAATGGTTCAAGAGAACATCGGACGATCAGGGCGCAGAACATGACAACCAAACGCATGTTCTGCGCGGTGTTTTTTCAAGTCCTGTACTTTGTTGCGCACCACCCGAAACCCCGAACCAGCTCCCCAGCCAGATCCTCAGCCAGATCCTCAGCCAGATCAGACCCGCATCTGCTTGACCTCGTCATACGCCTGCATGACCTGGTTCCGCATCGCTTGGAGCATCTTGAACGCGGTGTCCGCTTTGTCCGTCGCCGCGATCACACCTTCAATATCATCCCGCTTGCCGGTGATCAAATCCTCGGCCGCCTGCGTCGCATCCTGTTGCAGCGCATTGACTTCCTTCAGGTTCCCCATCAGCACCGACTTGAAGTCAGGACCGTTCCCGCCCGGTTTTTGAGTAGACCCACCGATACCACCGGGCATCTGCCCCATGCCACCCGCTGAACCAATAAGTCCTAATGGATCACTCACAATCAATACTCCATACGAGCACTTGCTCTATTCCGAAGCGTACCCGATCAAGCCAAGAGTCGCAACGCCTGTGCCATCATATTCTTGGTGGTCTCCGCCGCGACGATATTCGCTTCATACGCCCGCGATGCTTGCAAACCGTTCACCCATTCAACCGTCGGATCAATGTCAGGCACCTGAAGATACCCGCTCTCATCCGCAAACGGATGCTCCGGACGGTACTCAGGACGCGTCGACCCTTCCTGGATCTGGATCTCCGAAACCTCCACCCCCATCCCCACGCCATGGCCGCTAGAAACCGGGGAGAACATCGCCGCTCTGCGAAGGTACGGCTCGTACTCTCCGCGATCATTCTCGATCGTCCCCGCATTTGCGATGTTGGACGCGATAACTTCCATCCGCGTCCGCTGAGCGATCATGCCGCTGGTTGATACATCAAGTGCGCCGTACATGGACTAATCCCTTTCCTAGATCACTCGCTGAGCGATCGCATTCTGTAGCTGGTTGCGCTGACTTCTCAGCAAATCCGCGGCCACACGATACGCGGTCGCATTTTCAACCATATCTTGCATCATCCGCTCCAGATCCCGGTCGTTCCGGTCATGGTGCAGGATCCCCCCACCGCTGCTCGTCGGCGTGAGCTTAAAGTCATTCCCGCGACCTACCTTCCGAACCTCTGCGGACTCTTTCCATTCCAATGCGCCGAACGCGCCACCGTTCTTCTTGCGTCGCTTGCCAATTGCATCCCCAAGCATCTCTTGGAACGCTTGCGGATCGACATCTTTGGTCTGAAAATTGGGTGTGTCGATGTTGGCAATGTTGTGCGCGATGATCTTCTGTCGCTGCCCAGCAAACTTCAGCAGCATCTCCGCCGCTGGCATCGCTCCCGAACTTTCCAGATTCCCGATCAACATTTCGCATACACCTCACTGCACATCTTCGCACGCCCTGTGCCACCCGATCACAGGTTTGGGGACACCAGACTGTCTTCTTTCCACTTCTTGAGCTTCAAGCCCAGCGTCCGCACACCGATCCCGAGCGCTTTGGCCGTCTTCTGACGATGCCCATTGAACCGCTCGAGCGTTGCGACGATTTCTTCGCGCTCGATCTCCGAGAGCGTCTTGTCGCCGGGACGGTAGTCCATTTTGGGTTCCGCAAACGACGACATCGACGCGGGCTGTGTGTACGCCGGCGTTGGCGCGGACGCATCGTGCATTACACTATTGGATGGCGCATGCGCCTGAACACTCCCGCTCGACCGCAGCGGCATCGCTTTGGGTGTCGGCCTTGATTCCATCAACCAAGGCTCGAGCATCGCCCTTCCGATCTCGCTCGCTTTGGGATCCGAAAGCACCACCGCACGCTCGCAGATGTTCTGCAGCTCACGAACATTGCCAGGCCACGCGTACGACCCCATCAACTCGATCGCATCGGGAGTCATCTTGATCATCCGGCGACCATCGCGAGCGACGATCTTGTTCACAAAGTACTCAGCTAAAGGCTGCACATCTTCGATCCGGTCCCGCAGCGGCGGGATCACGATCGGGAGCACATTGAGACGGTAGAACAGGTCCTGCCTGAACTCGCCCATCGCCGCGGCTTTGGGGAGGTCGCGGTTGCTCGTCGCGATCACCCGCACATCAACCCCGATCGTCGTCGAAGACCCGACCCGCTCAAACGCACGCTCTTGGAGCACACGCAGCAGCTTCGCTTGAATCTGAGGCGAAACCTCAGACACCTCATCAAGCAACAACGAACCATTGTCCGCAAGCTCGAATCGCCCCTTCCGCATCTTGTCCGCACCAGTAAACGCGCCGCGTTCGTGACCGAACAGCTCCGATTCCAGCAAACTCTCATTGAGCGCGGCACAGTTCACAGCGAGGTACGCCGACTCATGCCGAGGACTCAGATCATGCACCGCATGAGAAACGACTTCCTTGCCCACACCGGACTCACCCGTAATCAGCACCGTCCCATGACTCGACGCGACCGCACGCACCTGCTCGCGGACTTTCCGCATCGCGGACGACTTGCCGATGATCCGATCCAGACCGAACAAACCATCCGGGGATTTGGACGACCGCGCGTGCGCTTTGAGGATCGCGTTCTCTTTGAGCACCGAAGCGTGCGAGATCGCGCGTTTGACCGCGATGATCATCTCATCGCCCTCAAACGGCTTGGTGATGTAGTCGTACGCGCCGTTCTTCATCGCTTGCACCGCGGTCTCAACCGTTCCGAACGCGGTCATCAAGATCACAGGCAGGTCATCGTCGAGCGAGCGAATCTCCCCAGCAAGATCAACCCCCGTCATGCCGGGCATGTTCAGGTCCGTCAGCACCACATCGGGGCGCTTGGTCGCGATCTCTTTGAGCGCGGACCGCGCATCAACCGCAGTCCGCACCGCGAATCCCGCACGCGTCAAGGTCGATCCGACCGAATCGCGCATCATTTCTTTGTCATCCACAACCAGTACTGACTTGATACTCACGCTACTTCCCCTCGAGCTGCAGGCTCAATCACATTGGGCGCACCATGCACCGCAGTTCCACTCTCAACCCTCGGCTGCGACATCCGCCCAGCGCGAACCACAATTTGAGGCTGCCCATCAACAGGAGCCCGCTCACTCACCCGGTCCGGAATCAGCAGCGACACTGTTGCACCCTGCGTCCAGCCCGAATCATCTGTTCTGTTTTCAACCCGGACCGACCCGCTGTGCGCGTCCATAATCCGGTGCACAATCGAAAGCCCAAGCCCCGTCCCCGCGGCTCGGGTCGTAAAGAACGGATTGAACATCCGCTCGATGATTTCTTCATCGATCCCCCCACCGCTGTCTGCAACAGCGATCTCGACCCCTGATCCAGCACCCTTCTGCACAGAGATCGTCAGCTGACGCCCGCCGTGGTCTTTGGTCGCTTGCGCACCGTTGCGGATGATGTTGATCAACGCCTGATGGACCATCGAAGGATCGCAGTTGATCTCCTCGCACCCGTCCATGACTTCAGTCTTCACATCAAGACCATCAAGAATCGCAACACACGCACACATCGCATCCTCGATCACCATCGAAGCACTGGTCATCGCGGGACGCACACGCATCTCGCGTGAGAACGAGAGCACATCGCCGACGATCTGATCCAGCCCCGTCACCGCTCGCCCGATCTTGTCGACGATCGAGCATTGCTCAGGCATTTCTGCGAGGTCATCTTGCAGCATTCGTGTGTATAAGCGAATTGATCCCAGCGGGTTACGGATCTCGTGGGAGATGCCCGCCGCCATTTCACCGAGAGCCGCGAGTCGTTTGGACCGCTGGAGCGCCTCATTCGCTTGGGTCAGCTCGGTGTTGAGCCGAACGACCTCTCCACGCAGCTGCGTGTGGGTTTGTTCGAGCTTCGCAGTGACTTCGTTGAACGAGCTCATCAACTCCGCGAGATCACCCGCCGAGAGCGAGGGCGTGTTCTGTAACTGAGTCTCTTCGATATGTGTTGCGTGTTCCACGATCAGCCCTTCCGATCCTGGAGTGTTGGGTTGGGTGAACGCTTCCCGCCGCCGTACGCGCGCATCGCGTTGCGAGCGGTTCCGACCCCGGACAGCTGCTTGGAGAGTTCACCGCGTCGTTTTTCGACGACTTCGTGCTGCTCCGCGTCCCGCTTGAGGATGACCTCAACCATGACCGCCATCTCCGCAAGCTGGGCGCGCGCAGATTGCACCTGAGCGACCCCAACCCCATCGGAGTCAAGATAGCGTTCGACCAGTTCCCCGGCTTGAGCGAGCGATTCGATCTTCGGATTTCGGCTGTTGAGCGAACTGACGAACTCTTCGAGCATGTCCTCATCGAGCAGACGCTGCTGCTCGACCCCGATCGCTTCGATCTGTGTGCACAGCATCCGCATCTGCGAGAGCAGCGCGTCGATGCGTTCATCTTGCGTACCAGCTGGCCGCGTGTTGGTCATCCGTGACCTCCATTCCCTGACGCTGGATCCATCCAGCGTGCATCACCAATCGATGCAGGGATAGTTATCGGCTGTTTGTGCGCACCTCTCCACAATCCGCGCAAGTTCACCACCCAAGATCCGTTTTATGGATTTGTCACGCCGCTGAGCAGCATCGCGCTCGAGTCGAGCCAACGCTCCCAATCCGCCCGATCCATCGGCAGATTCGGATCGTCCCAGACCGCATCCGGGATCGATGAGTAGAACCGTCGCGCCCGCTCATTTGCGGTGCTCGCACGCCCGATCTCGTCCTTCGCAACATACGAGTTCACAATCTGGACCATCGCGACCAAGGACGCGGGGTCATCGGAGTACCGGTCCCGCGCGATGTCGTAGTAGCGGATCGCCTCGTCGTAGTCATTGAGATCAAACGCACAGTCCCCGAGATAGAAATACGCGTTCCGCAGCGCGATGGACTCGAACATCCCCATGCGGCTGAGCCGCAATGCACCCAAGGCACTGATCGCACCTTCGTAATGATCGATCGCGCGCTCGCGATGGGATCGCATCTTCGCGACCCGCTCGTTCCGCTCAACCGCAGGCATCGCATCACCGAGCGATTGCTCGATCCGGTCGCCCAGTCTCCGGTGTGCTTCGGCCAACCGATAGATGACCACCGCCGTCTCCGGATCACCCTCGTAGCGGGCAACAAACTCCTCGTACCGCTCGATCGCACGCTCAGCACGACCTGTCGAGTCGTAGTGACCCGCCAGTTCGAGCAATGCTGTCCTATAGAGGTTGGTTTCGGTTGAGACCTTGGTGCCGTTGAGTGCGGTGAGCAAGAGCTGCTCCGCCTTCGCATCGTTCTCAGGATCTTCATCGTACAAATACGCCTGCGCCAAAGGCACAAAGCTCGCGTCCGCAAACGGTCCAATATCCGCTCCAAGCACGCCCTCGCGGTCCTGGATCAACTGTTCATACACCTCGGCGGACTTCTGAAAGTCCCCCACGGCACGCAGCGATTCCCCAAGACGGAACAACGCCTCGGCGTATCTCGGATCAGAAGGCATCGAGTTGGCATAGGTCTGGAACGCGATGATCGCTTCGTGCTGATCCCCCGCGCGGTCATACAAATCCGCCGCGGTCCAGAGCGACGACGCGTAGCGAGGCAGATTCGACACCACATACCGCTCCGCGTGCATCCGCGCGTTGGTCGCGGCGGCGATCAGATGACGCTGCACCGATGACCGCGTCGAAGGATCAAGACGCAGCAGCGAGCGCGATTCTTCCAATGGACCACCAAGCAGCTTCTCCCCCATCGCTTTGTGACCATCCATCAACATCGCGAGGATATCCGCAGGGAGGTTGTCGCCGTCGAACAATCGTTCTCCGAGCATCGTGTACCGGAGCGTGTCCTCAGGAACCCCAGCCGCGAGCGAATCACCCGCTCGCGCCAGCAGCGATTCCAAAACTTCCTTTCGGCTCGGTTCGGATTCGATCCCCAGCGAGTCGTAGTTCCCGACCAGTGTTTCGTATGCCTGGATTGAAAGCTCGGCCTCACCGATCCCCGCTTGCGTCTCTCCGACCCCGACGAGCGCCCACGGATACACGCGATCGCGCGAATAGTTCTCGGAAATCTGCGCGTAGAGGTCACGCGCTTCGTAGAGGTTCCCCTCGACATCTTCCAGCTGTGCGTTTGCGAGCAGTATCTCAGAGTAATGCGGATCACCCGCGCCCGACTGGTCGTACGCGTGCCCGATCTGCTTGCGAGCAAGATCGTTGGCGCCCAGTTCGAGGTATCCGCGTGCCAGCAGCAGATGCAGACGCGACCGCCCGTCCGCTTGCGCGCGTTGCAGTCTCGGCATCTCGCGGAGGATCCGAGTAATCGTTTCGTCCACAAACCCCTTCTCAAGGGAAATTCGTGCCTGGCGTTCCATCGCCCACACGCGCTGTTTTATCGGGAGTTCGGTGTCCGCGAGCATGTCGGTGAGCACCTCTTCTGCTGATTCAACTTCCGGCGCGGCACGATCCAGCAGATTGTCAACAATCTTGTGGTTCAGCTCGTCGCGAAGGTCGCGACGAGCGATCGGAATCTGCATCACGCGGATCTTCGCGTTCTTGAGCTCATCCCGCGCCAGATACACCCGCGACATCGCGGCAAGGTCCGGCGCTTCAAGCACCGCGCCCAGACGCTCCGCTTCGAGGTATTCACGCAGGATCGAGACGAAGTTCCGGTCGTCCTCGAACCCCGCCGCACGCTGACCGCGATCGATCGCGCGTGCTTTGTTCAGGTGGTAATGGATCCGGTCGCTCGTCGTTGCGCCGTCGGGGGTGCTCACATACGGATACACCTTCGAGTTAAGCAGCTCGATCGTTTGTTCGTATTGCTCCGCTTTGAGCAGCGCATCGGATTGCTTGAGCACAGGAGAAAGCGACGCATCCGGTTTGGTCGAGATCGTGAACGCGGCACCAAGCAACAGCACACCAGCCGTCGCGAGGAGCGCGGGAGTCTGCCACAAGCCCCGCCAGTTGCCTTTGACCGTCTCGACTGGATCAGCCTTGGGTCCGGTCTTGACCGGCGCAACCTCAGCAATCGGAGCAGTCTCTTCGGTGCCAGCATCTTGTACAGGTTCGTCGCTCACGCAGGTCCTCACACACAACAGCCCACACCGAGATCGGCGTGCAGCGGTGGATACCCCTTATGTCGGCATAAATTCGTGATCGCATGAAGTTCTCGGACCCTAGAGCCCGATTTTCATGGATTCTCTGGTGGCTGATCCAGATCAATCGTCTCATGCACCCGGTACGCACGCGCCAGCCGGTCCGGGTTGTAGACCATCGGCTTGATCTCACGCTGCGATGGCTCAGAAAGCTCAATCCGCACATACTCCCCGCTCAACCCCGCTCGCGAGACCTCCACCTTCCCCGGCACCTTCACATCGGTCTCCAGCCGTTGGTCATCGAGCAGCGATTTGTACCGTGAAAGCTCAGAAACCGCGATTTCCTCGCCATCCCCGCCCAGCGAGACCACCCGCATCACCAGACCCGTCCCAGGATCAAACCAGTACTCATTGACCCCCCACCGCGATGGCATCGAGAGCACGACCAGTTCCTCACCCAACTCCCATCGCGCCCCGATCAGATGCTCCGGATCGATCGGTTCAACCCCAAGCGACGAAATCAGATCCCCCGGATGCACACTCAGCCCAATCTCCCCCGCCCGCTCAGCCGTCAGGTTCCCGATCGCGCCGACCAACGCGACGCGTTGGTCGGAGTTGGACAGATCAAACATCCAATACCGCTCGGCATTCGATCCATATGCGAAGTAAGTCTCTCCGAGTTTCCCGATCGACAGCGACACAGAATTCGGCTGCGTCACCTGCAGATGCCCCTCGCCCTGTTCTTCGAACCCCTTGCCTTGGGAATCGGTCCCCTTGATCCTGACAGAAACCCGCGCCCACACGCGGTCGATCTTCTCGACCCGCTCGTTGTGGTGTTCGATCAACGCGTCGACCAGCACATCGCTGACTTCCGTCGTCCGAACCTTGCTCGCGGATTTGCATCCACCAGTAACCACAACCGCCGCGACCAGAATCAACCCCAACATTCGATACACAGCCACACCCATCACGCCCCCGGCTGTTCGAAGTTCATCACCTGACCCAGTTCCTCGATCGCTTCACCGATCGCCTCGTCGTCCATCTTGGGATCGATGACATCAAACACGGGACCGCCGCCGCCCTTGATCCGCTGGCGGACCTTGAGGATCGCGGGATTCTCCGCGTCTCCAGCAACCATCCGCTCCAGATCGATCTTCTTCTTCCGCATCAGCATGAGCGCCAGCAAATACCGGAACCCGATCTGCTTCTCTTCCGTCGCTTCCCCGAGCTGCTCAAAGAGATCAAAGATCTCATCATCCGAAACCAACGGTGCCTTCTTGCTCTCCCCCGGCTCAGGGACTCGCCGCTTCCAGAATCCGAAAAGGGTTGTCCCTTCCGGGAACTCCACACCCGCATCCCAGACTTCCATCGAGTACAGCACCCGGCTCAGCGTGGTCTCGCCGGCGGTTTCCAAGAGGGCCGCGATGTGCTCCTCCCCAATCGCAAGCTCGCGCCCCGATCCGGTGCAGGAATCTTCTGATCTCGAAATCTCATACGGCGATGCTGAACTGCTCATGCACAGAGTATACGCGATTCAATCCGGACCAGAATCAGCACAAAACAATCATCTCGAACCCGTTCACACGAATCTACGAGCAAGACACATTGAAGAATCGCTGGTCAGTCGCCCCGTCCCCGCTCCCGACACGGAACCGCATGCACTGGGAACACTTGACGCACCGCGCCATGTATTCGGTCCCCGCCGCGTTGCGGTAGACGCGCTGGTACTGACCGCTGCAGGTAAACCGCACACCCAACCATGGACGCTCGTTGGGTTTGGGATGGACAGCGCCAGGCGGCGGGACACTCGGGACGGCTCTCAGACTCATACCCAAACTATCGTCCCGCTCGCACAATCATCTTGACTCAACCGACCCAAAAAGCCCCGTCTGGACCCCATACTGAGCATCTGTTATCAATTACTGGTAGAATCCAGATACCAATGGCCGGCGTTCTTTCCATCCTGCCCGATCCCCCACCCGCTCCCGCACCCATCGGACTCATCGCCGGAGGTGGTCGGCTCCCCATCCTCGTCGCTCAAGGACTCCGCGAAATGGGGCACCCCGTCCATGGCATCGGGATCCATCGACGCTACGACTCCACCCTCCCAGCGATGTGCGACACCTTTAAAGAAGTCGGATTGTTCCGATTGGGATCTTGGGGACGCAAGCTCCGATCTCGCGGCGTCAAGCACGCGATCATGGTCGGACATGTCGACAAAGCGGAGATCATGCACACCCGCTGGAGACTGCTCAAAAATATCCCCGATCTGACTACTATTAAAGTAGTGCTGACCCAGCTCAGACACGACCGGAGATCGCACGCTGTGCTGCGTGCGGTCGCCGAGGAACTTGATCGCAAAGGAGTGTCGCTCATCGACTCGACCATCCCCATCCAGTCCCAGCTCGCCCAGCCCGGCGTGATGACCCTCACCCAACCCACTTCTGCACAACAAGCGGACATCGATTTCGTGTGGCCCATGCTCACCGAACTCCTGCGCCTTGACATCGGACAATCCTTGTGCGTGCGCGATCTCGATGTCATCTCCGTCGAAGCCGTCGAAGGCACCGACCGAATGATCCAACGCACCGGGGAACTCTGCAAGAAGGGCGGATGGACCCTTGCCAAAGGCGCCCGCGCCCAGCACGACCGCCGCTCCGATGTCCCCACCGTTGGACTCAAAACCATCGAGAACCTCGCAAAGCACGGCTGCTCGTGTCTCGCGATCGCCGCGGGTGATGTGATCATGCTCGACCGCATCGAGATGATCGAACGAGCGGACGAACTCAAAATCGCAATCGTCGGCGTTCCCGTCTCCCACCGTCCCTTGACCACGACCTCGACCACTGAAATCCAGCAGTGACCGAACCCGACCCACAACCGATCGATCCCCAATCAACCGACACCCCAGCGGACGCATACACCTATGTCTCCCGAGGCGGACTCAAACTCCACCACGCACTCAGCGAGTTCAAGCTCGATCCGACAGGACTCCTCTGCGCCGACTTCGGATGCTCCACCGGCGGATTCACCGACTGCCTCCTCCACCATGGCGCATCCCATGTCCACTGCATCGACACCGCCTACGGCGAGCTCGCGTGGAAACTCCGACAAGACGATCGCACCACCGTCCACGAACGCTCCAACGCGCTCCACACCGAGCCACCCCCCGAAGTTGTTGAAACAAAGGGCGTGGACCTGATCGTCATGGACCTCGGATGGACCAAACAAGAACGAGCCCTCGCCGCGGCGCGCACCTGGCTCAAAGACGATGGCAAGATCATCTCCCTCGTCAAACCCCACTACGAAGCGACCAAAGAAGAACTCAGCGAAGGTATGATCCTCACCGAAGACCTCGCACGCGAGATCGCCGAGCGCGTCCGCCAGACTCTCCCCGACATGGGATGGCAAGTCCACGGATGGACCCAATCCCCAATCCTCGGCAGCGCCCGAAACAAGAAACGAAAAAACAAAGGCAAAGGCAACCCCGAATGGCTTGTGCTGCTCACGCCTACTTTCCAATAAAAAACCGCGTCCATGCAGACGCGGCTCGTTCATTCAATCTTATGAAACTCCACTCACGCGACGCGGAGGCAATGCCCCGTCGTCAGCGAGCGGATCAATCGTTCGCGATCCCCCGCGCGATCAAAGCGGGTGATGACCATCGCCATCTTGCTCGCGCCGGGTTCTTCGAGGTCGCACCAGACGACATTGCCCGTCATGAACACCGCTCGGCCCGGTCCATGATCGATGCCGTTCTGGGGGAGGTCGATCCGGACCGACACGGTCTGACCCGGAGCGATCGGGCGATCGAGCTCAAAGCAGATACCGCCTTCGGAGATGTCGTAGACATGCCCCTCAAGAGCGAACGATTCTTCGTCTGGGTGCAAACGCAGCGCCATCGAGGTGTACCCCGGATTGACCTGGAACCGTTCGTGGATGCGGCGGTTGATCGGATTGCTGGGAATATTCATCATGACGCAAACTCCTGTATCGTGCGGATCAGTCCGGTTTATCGGCCTGTTGCTCCCCCACCTTGATTCTCAGCACCCGATCCAACCAGAATCTCCCGATAATCGTGCAGACCACCACCCCGCATCGCGCCTAAGTCCCGCTCCCTACATACCCTTCCTTCCCATGTTTATTGATCGCGCACGAATTCAGGTATCCGCCGGCGACGGCGGAAACGGTAAAGTCTCCTTCAAACGAGCCAAAGGGATGCCAAAGGGCGGACCCGACGGCGGCAACGGAGGCAAAGGCGGCGATGTCATCCTCCGCGTTGATGAAGGTCTCAACACCCTCATCGACTTCCGAGGCATCTACGACTGGAAAGCCAAACCCGGTGACATGGGTGGATCCAAACAATGCACCGGCGCCGACGCCGACGATCGCATCATCCGCGTTCCTGCGGGAACCGTCGTCCACGACGAAGCGACCGGCGAGCAAATCGTCGACCTCGGACCGGGCGACACCTTCATCATCGCCCACGGCGGACGCGGCGGGTTCGGGAACGAACACTTCAAAAACTCGGTCAACCAAGCACCAAGAACCGCAACCCCCGGCGAACCCGGAGAGATCAAACAACTCGTTCTCGAGCTCAAGGTCATCGCGGAAGTCGGACTCGTCGGACTCCCCAACGCGGGCAAGTCCACACTCCTCAAAGCCGTGACGCGCGCTGAGCCCAAGATCGCCAACTACCCGTTCACCACGCTTTCGCCGCAGCTCGGGATCGCGATGCTGGATCAATCACGCCGAATGGTCATCGCGGATATTCCGGGTTTGATCGAAGGAGCCGCGGAAGGTGCGGGTCTTGGTCACTCGTTCCTGCGTCACATCGAGCGGACGACGGTGATCATCCATGTCCTTGATGCGTTCCCGGATGACGATGTCACCCCCGCCGAGCACTACACGACGATCCGTCAGGAACTGATGGACTATTCGTCGATGCTCGCAGAGAAGCCGGAGATCATCGCGCTCAATAAGCTCGATCTGATCCCGGAAGAAGAGCACGCGGAACACATCGCCAATCTCCGCATCGCGCTCAAGCTCGATTCCAAGCAGGAGGTCTTCGCGATCTCCGCCGCGACCGGTCAGGGGACCGACGAGCTGCTCCAAGCGGTCTGGCAGATGCTCCACAACGCGGACTACATCCCCGCTGGCTGGTAAAAACCATCGCAACGCCCCTGAATCCTTGATTACCCCCATCTTTTCCTCTTGACTGGCACAGCTCTTTATGGGACGATGCCAATTCGGTGCATCTGTCATGCACACTCAAGAGGGGTTTCATTATGTCATCATGCTTCCACGCTTTCGTAGCCGCACTCTTCATTCCTACGAGCTTCGCAGCCGCCCAAGCGATCGACTTCGAAACGCTCCCCGGCGGCGGATCAACCACCGACCAAGAACCCATCTCCGATCAGTATGTCGCCGACTTCGGTGTCCGCTTTGATCTTGTGGACCCCATCACCCTCGAATCGATCGGCTCGCCACTCATCGCAAAGGTCGGCGCCCCGCAAACCGCATTTGCGGGTTGCGGACCGGACACCCCACTCGATGGAGAAGGGGTCGGCTTGTCCCTACTCACCGACGACAATGTCATCTCAAACGAAACCGGAACACTCCTGCTGACCTACACGGATCCTGTTGCCCAAGCCGCGGGTGTGGTTCTTGATGTCGATCGTCGTACCGGGAATGCATACGAAGAATGGACCGTTGAAGCACTCGATGCATCCATGAGTGTCATCGACACCGTAGTCCTCATCGCCCCCTTTGGATCAAGTGCCTGTGGAAACGCGGGGCAAGGATCAGGAGATGGACGCGCTCTGGGGTTCCTCTTTGATCATCCCTCCTCCGATATCCACTTCATCCTCATCCGATACACAGGAACCGCAAACTCAATCGGGCTCGCGTTCGACAACTTCTCCCCCACAACAATCCCACCCGCTCCGACAGCGACAGCATCGGCAGACATCGACCGCCCATGCGCAGGCGATCCCATCACCATCACCGCACACACCGAGTTTGGACTCCCAGGGTTCTATTACCAATGGCAGCAAGCATCGCCGATGGGAAGCTTCACCGATATCCAAGGCGAAACCAACCAAACACTCATCGCCCCCGCGCTCACCGAAGGCATCATGTACAGAGCAGTCATCACCGACGCCCTCTCGCGCCAAACCATCACCAACCCCGTGACCATCAACAACGCACGCCCCCACGCGTGGGCGCTCAAGGTCGAGACCGCTGTCGGCAGCGGAATCTTCGACACCATCACCACCAACATCGTCCCCTACATCTTCGACGAGAACATCACCACCACCTACGGCTGGACGAACAGTCAAGAATACTACCACGGCGAGGAACCACCACTCCATCTCGACCGCTCCCACCTCTTCATCGCCATCGCGCCGGGTGGTCAATCACTGATCACCGTCCACGATGCCGCAGATCCAAACACCGGAGGACGCGCGGAGATGACCGCGAGTTTCACTGGCGCCACCCCGGACTACATGTTCAAAGACGACCCGACCGGTGACAGCTACATCGGAGGCGGGACAAGTCTCCTCCGCATGCGGCACAGCTGGTCCGCTCCCAACACCGACGGCTGGGCCGTGGGACCATTATCCGAGTCATGGACCGCATCGGTGCAGTTCACCGACACCTTCTCCGGAGCCCCCACCATCGACGGGCTCAGCGAGTGGTACTTCCACTCCGCCGACGGCTCAACCTACCTGCTCCCGCTCGAAGAAGACCGCATCGTCATGATCGAATCCATCTGCACCCCATGCCCCGCGGACCTCACCAACGACGGGAACCTGAACTTCCTCGATGTGAGCGCGTTCCTCGCCGCGTTCGGAGCCCAAGACCCCATCGCGAACTTTGAACCCGACGGCAGCTTCAACTTCCTCGATGTTTCGGCATTCCTCTCCGCCTACGGAGCGGGGTGCCCGTAAGAGATCGCGAATCCGAATATATACCGAACAAAATCATTGACAACGATCACTTGTTCGGTATATTTTAGGAATGATCCTCTTCCTCGACCTCAACTCCTTTTTCGCCTCCGTCGAGCAGCAGCTCCAGCCCCACCTGCGTGGCCGTCCCATCGGGATCATTCCCAACGATTGCAACTCAACCTGCTGCATCGCAGCGAGTTACGAAGCAAAGCACTTCGGAATCAAAACCGGGTGCGGCGTGCGAGAAGCGCATGAGAAATGCCCCGGGATCACCCTCGTCCTCGCGCGTCCCGACGAGTACATCAAGGCGCACCACAAAATCCTCGAAGCCGTGGACACCGTCTATCCCGTCCAAGGCGTCTACTCCATCGACGAGATGAGCTTCAAACTCACCGGACCCGACCGCGACATCGACCGCGCAAGAGAACTCGCGATGCAAATGAAACGCGCCATCCGCGACATCGCAGGCGAATACCTCCGCTGCTCCATCGGGATCGCCCCCAACCGCATGCTCGCCAAAACCGCGTCCAACATGATGAAACCCGACGGGCTCGTCGTCATCGAACGCAAGGACATCCCCGAAAGACTCCACGCGCTCGACATCACCGACTTCCCAGGAATCGCCGACGGCATCCGCAACCGGCTCCACCGCTACGGCATCCACACCACACAGCAACTCTGCCGCGCCTCCAAACCAACACTCAAACGCGCATGGGGCGGGGTGCTGGGAGAAGTCTGGTACCACTGGTTGAAGGGCGACGAGCCCCACATCGCGACCACCAAACGGCGCAACTGCGGACACCAGCATGTCCTCGCCCCCGAACTGCGAGAAGCGGAGAAAGCACGCTCCGTCGCGATCCGTCTGTTGCACAAAGCCGCGGCTCGCATGCGCTACGAAGGGTTCTGGTGCACGAAACTCACGCTCAACATCAAACCCATCGAAGCCCCATCGTGGGTCGCGTATGTGAACCTCGAACCGTGCCAGGACACCGTGCGATTGCTCCACCACCTCGACCAGCTCTGGAAACCCCAGCCCCACGCGTTCATCTTCTGTGTCGGCGTCACGCTGGGAGGACTCGTCAAGAACTCACAAATCGAACAACCCCTGTTCGAGCAGGACCGCAAGCACACGAACCTCGCGCACACGATGGACCAGATCAACCGCAAGCACGGCCACGCATCCATCTACTACGGCGCAATGCACGCCGCCAAAGACTCCGCCCCAAGACGCATCCCGTTCACGACCGTCCCCAACCTCGACCTCCCCGACACCGGAGGCATGGGCGCGTTCAAGCAAGATCCACTAAAACTGAAGCAAGCGTGAGGCGAGGGCGTGAGAGCAAACACTGAACGAGATTAGATCACAACTGCTTTCCCACAGGCGCGACGAATAGGCACGAACTGACCCGCGTGCATCATGTTGTGCGTCGCGACGATGACCCACACCGCACCCTTGGTCGCAAACATCGGCTGGAACATCGCGGGACCCTCCTCATCGAGCTGCGCTTCGGTGGTCTTATCCAATACCGCAAAGGTCGCTCCTTGGACTCGATCAAAGAGTTCCAAGTACGCCGCAGTGCTCAAGAAGTGGCTCGCATCGTTGTCGCCTTGCGTCTCTCTGGAATACTGCTCCGCAAACCCCTCAGGCAACGCGAACGCATCGCCGGGCGACAACTGCTCGATGAACAGACACTCCGAAGCGATCAAATGCCCCAACTGCCACGCAAGGTGGTTGCACTCGCCATGAGAACGCTTCATCAAATCCGCATCGGAAAGATCCGAAACATAGCTCTTGAGCACCATCCGGCTCGTGGTGTACGTGGAACGAAGGACATCAATCGCGTTCATGGGAATCTCTCAATCAAGGGGACAACGGATAAACAGGTCGATACTACGCGACTGATCCCGGCAGCGTTCAAGAGGGCGGGCCAAGGCACCTGGCAAGCAAAATATGTTATAGTCAACAGATAACAAGATACACTTACCGGAGAATTAGTCATATTCAGACGAAAAAAACAACTTGTCATTGATTCTGAACAAGTGTGCCACCTTGCAATTTATCTAGCTCTGCAAACTGTCCCATGCGTGCGGCCTGTCGAGTTGAGAGAAAAACTGAAAATCAACGAATCGATTCCTGATTCATTCATGATCTCTGCGTCATACGAATTAAGAATTTTTTTGATATGCATAGGCTACCTCTACCTACGAGTAAGACTCGATGAACAAGGCGCCAAACAAAAAGGGAACACTACAGAACACACAGAATACTTTGCCAAAATTGTACACGGCAACTTGCTACACAAATCTGAGATAAAACAACTTGAAGAAACGATACCAAATGACCTGCCTGCAATGTCGACGATCTTACTAAACGCCGAATTTAATGCATTCATATCCATATTTGAACTACGAGTGAATGAATACTCACAGATACTTCCACTACTACTAGACAAAAAGACCATGACCAAAGAAGCAAACCACATACTAAAGCGGACTTACAGCAGAGTTTGGCATGAAGGATACGGAGAAGCCGCACCTGCGGCAGACAACTTGATCGCAATAACTCATTTACTTGGTATGATAAACGCACTGCTCGGTCACATAGATGAGCTAACTTCAAAGTTCATACCTACCGAAGCCATGCTGTACATAATGGATCAAAACGAGCAGGCCATAAATGCAAAACATCAGAGAAATACTGATTGAGCATCTAAGCAGAATGCAAAAATTTGCTCACTCATTCCCCGGCCAATCCGGATTCAAAAACAACCCGTCCCGATGAATCACTTCCCCATCCGCAAGAATCTCCCCGCCCTCTCTCAGATCACACACCATATCCCAGTGCAGCGCCGACTCATTGAATGACCCCGACTCCGGATACCCCATCCCGACCGCGGCGTGAAAAGTGCCGCCGATTTTCTCATCAAACAAGGTGTTCTTGCTGAACTCCTTGATGGAATAGTTCGTACCGATCGCAATCTCGCCCATGTTGCGTGCGCCCTCGTCCTGATCGAGCATCGCAAAGAGGAACTCCTCGTTCTTGGTCGCGCTCGCGTCGACGACGCGGTTGTCCTTGAAGACCAGACGAATCCCTTCGACCTCGCGTCCGTTGTAGACGCCGGGGAAGGTGTAGTTCACATGCCCGTTCGCGTTTTGAGGGCCGCAGAAGACCTCGCCGTCCGGGAAGTTCTCGCCTCCGGAGCAGTTGACCCAGATCGACTTGCTCTTATCGACATCGACAACCAGATCAGTCCCGTCGTGTCCATTGCGAGCGGGTGCTTTGAAGTGCAGCTCGTCTTTGGTCTGCAAGAAATCACACACGCGTTGTTGGCGCACATGGATTTCTTCCCACGCCGCGACGGGATCGGGAAGATGCAGGAGTCCCGCTTCAAACACAAACTTCTCGTACTGCGCCAGCGACATCTCCGCATCCTGCGCCGATGCGAGCGTCGGGTACTGCGTCCCGCACCAACGCAGGTTCCCAGCCGCGGCTCGTTTCAAGAAGGTATCCATCCGAGGACCATTGGCCACCCGGTTCATCGCGATCTTCTTGGAATCCACGCGCGAGAGCGACTTGGTGTTCACATCCGCCCACAACCCGATGCTCACATCAACCGTCTCCGTCAAAAACATCTCGACGGGATTGAGAAACTTGAGCTGCTCCTCCGACCCGTGCTCGTACAACAGATCTGCGAAGGTGGAGTTCCGCATCGACCAGAACGGATTCCCACCCGCTTTGAGCACCGCTTCATACACCGCCTCGATCATCGGCAGCGCGACGGGGTCCGCGCCGATCGCGACCAGATCGCCCTTCTTCACCTTGGTTGAATACCGAACAATCACATCTGCGAGCTTATCGAGCCGTTGGTCACGCATATCACATCCTTTATATCAACAAATAGAACAATCTTACGAGAAATCAAGGGTAGTCATCCTCGAACCCCTCGACCCGCGATGCGTACACTTGAACTCATTTCAAACACACACAACCCTCCAAACGGAGCACAGCACATGACTTCCAACCGTTCATTCCCCGTCGCGATCCTGATCGCAGCATTCATCATCGCCGGCGCCATCTGGGCACAGCCCGCCGCGGGCACCAAAAACCTCACCATCGGGCAAGGAGAGATCGGCGTCATCGATATCTACCACCTCGTCGACATCCTCATCATGTCCGATGACGCAAGCAACGAACGCGCCCAGTTCGAAGCCGACGGCAACGCACAAATCACCCAGTACGAACAACAGCTCATCGGCATCCAAACCCAGATGCAAGGCATCTCCCAAGACGACCCCCGTGCCGCCAAACTCATCAGCGATTACCAAAGGGTGAATCAGCAGATCCAGCAGGCAACCAACCAGATCAACAGCACCTACCAGCAGCTCCTCGCGAGCCAGATCGCCGATGCGTATGTCAGCATCCACACCGCGACCAATGAAGTCTCCGATGAGCAGGGATACACCTTCGTGTTCTCCACCCGCCGAGGCACAGACCTCGTCCAGACCTCAACCCTTACAGGCGTGACCCAAGAAATCCTCGCACGCCCGCTCGTTACCCCACCCAGCGCGGTCGACATCACCGACGCGGTCCGCATCCACATGGGTCTCCCAACACTCGAAGAGATCACCGCACAGATCGAAGCGGAACAAGCCGAAGCCGCGGCAGCCGCTGAAGCCCAGAAGCTCAAAGCCGAGTTCGACGCCGCGAATCAAGCAGCCAACCAAGCAGAGCAAACCGAGCCAACCCCAGCAACCGAGATCACCGACGAGTAAGCACACGCGAGCGATCGCTGTGAGACAAAGTCATAATCTACTCAACATCCCCAAGCACCTCGAGCATCGGCCCGAGGTGTTTTTCATAGTTCTTCCACCGCTGCCGACTCGTCTTATACAACGGCTGGCGCACCTGCCCCGCGCTCGCGGTGTGCACCGATGACTTGCTCTTGTGATGCTCAAGACACGCCTTGTTGAACTCAAGGCCGATATGGTCGAGCATCGCCCGGACCCTCGGCTCAGGATCAGCGGTCAACTCCTCATACCGAGACTCAAAGATCGGCACATCGAGCGTCTCCTCCCAGTGCTCCATCATCTTCAGATACCCAAGGTACTGCTTGGCGCACACTTCCAGATCGTTCGCATACCGCAACCCGGGACCAAACCGCTGGAAGTAAATCGACAAACAAGTGTCTCGCGCATCACGCGTGCAATGCACGATGCTCGCCCCCGGAAGCATCCGCATGATCGACCCAAGGAACAGGTAGTTCTCAGGCATCTTATCAATCACACGCAGAATCTTCGGATCAGGATACGCCGCCTTCAACGACGCGAGATACCGCTTCCCACCCGCCGCGATCAACTCATCACTCAGATCATCAGGCCCCTTGGAGCCAAAGATCTCGTTCATCACCGGGCTCTCCCCGATCCCACCCGCTTGCGGGTGCGCCCCGATGACCTGCTCGGTCAGCGTCGTGCCAGATCGAGGCATCCCCACCACCAGCACGCTCCGCGATCCATCCAATGGTTGCACCGCAAACCGATCCAAGGCTTCCTTGGACCACCGCCCGATGTGCAAATCAAAGTCCACCGATGTACCCGGATCGTTCATTTTATTCGCGGTATCAAAAGCCGCGAACGCATCGTCATACTCGCCGACAGAGTCCAGCAGATGCCCAAGCGAGAACAACAGCTCGCTCCGTCGTACGCGCTCGACCGATGAATCTTGGAGTGCTACGCGGATCAGATCAATCGCAGGCCCCTGTCGTTTGAGCTCCCGCGCCAGCGTGCCATAGATCATCACAATGGCGGGGTCCTTCGTAGAAATCGCGAGCGCTTTCTCCACAATCTCCATCGCCTTCTCCGATTGCCCGCGTGATTGGAGCACCCGCGCCTTGAGCGCAACCGCACGGCCGTTCCCCGGATTCACGCTCAGGATCTGATCGAGCGCCTTGTGCGCATCCCCCAACCGATCCAAACGACGGTACAGCATCGCAAGATCGCACAGCGTATCAGGATCACCCGGATTCAGTTTATCCGCAAACTCCAGATGACGGACCGCTTCAGCACTGTTGTCAAACAGCATCAACGCATACCCAAGCATCCGAAGCACTTGCGGGTCCCGAGGCGTCTTCTCAAGCTGCTCACGCAACATCGCAATCGCGGTGCGATACTCAGACGCCGCGAGCAGCGAACGCACACGCTCGATGATCCCCGCACGGTTTGACATTGGCAGGTCTGACATTGGCTGGCTCGACATTGGATTGCGAAAGGAACTCATCTTCAAAGACTCCCGTCCAGTGAACCACGACCCGCCATTACACCATCGGCATACGGCCCGAGTGCCTCAAGCAATGGTCCTAGATGCTTCTCATAGTTTTTCCACCGCTGCTTGCTCGATTGATACACCGGTTGACGCACCTGCATCGAGCTCGCGGTATGCACATGCCCCCCGCTCTCATGGAACCGCAAGCACGCCTCGTCAAACTCTAGACCTATAAAATCAAGCAACTCCCGCGTATGCCGTTCCTGATCGCTCACGAACTCCTCGTACACACTCGTAAACACCGGGATCTCAAGCCGCTGCGTCCAATAGTCCATCATCTCGCGATGATGCACATACTGCGTCCCAAGCAACCCCAGATCACGCGAGTACAACACATTGGATCCAAAGTTCTGGAAGAACGCGCTCAAGCAGCAATCCCGCGGATCACGCAGCGCATGAATCACCTTCACCCCGGGGAGCACCTTGCTCACCAATCCAAGGTCTTTCTCCGTCCCCATGTGCTTATCGATCACCCGCAGCGCATCGGTCCCTGCGCGATCATCGAGCAACGCAAGGTATTCCTTCGCGTACGAATCGATCCGGTCCTGATCCAGATTGCTCGCCATCGTTCTACTGAGCATCTGCAGCAGCAGCGGACACTCCCCAACACTCGCCCCGCGCGGATGCGAGCTGATCACCCGCTCGGTCAAGGTCGTCCCAGACCGGGGCATCCCCGCGATCAACACCGGACGCTCATCATGAATCGCCGATTGGGGAATCCCCGCAAGCACCTCGGGTGACCACGCGCTCTGTACCGATTCGCTATGCACCGTCTTGCCCATGTTGTGCGCACTATTCGCGGCTACAAAGCATTCAAACGCGCGGTCGTACTCTCCCATCTTGTCAAACGCATTTCCAAGCTCAAACCGCGAGGTCCGCTTGTAGTCCGCGCCCACCTCAGCATCCGCGATCACCCCTTCGAGCAGGTCCACCGCTGTGCCGTAATCTTTGGTCTCGCGAGCAAACCGAGCGCGAGCGATCACCACCAGCACATGCGGCTCAGAAACATCCTCAACAGTTCTGAGCAGCTCCCGTGCCTCATCAAACAATCCAGAATCCAAATACGCATTGATCTTCGCGATCAACGAAGGCCCGTGACTCGGATCACGCGAGAGCGCCTTGGTCAGCGTCGCGTGCATCCCGTCCAGATCCCCGACCGACAACTGCGCCTGCGAGAGCAGCGCCAAGGTCTCCAGATGGTGCGACCGACGCTTCGCCGCTTTTTTAAGCACCTCGATCGCCTCGTCGTAAAAACCGGACATCACCAAAACATGACCGAGACGAAACATGATGTTCGCATCGTTCTTATCCAGCGAGTGCGCCCTGCGGTACAGCATCAGCGCCGACCCATAGTGCTCCTGACGAGTCGCGGCATACGCCTGTCGCATCAGATTCTCGAGCTTTGCAGAAGATTTCGCCATGCCCCCACTTTAGTGCCTTCACCAACAAGATTCACAAGCCCACCCAAGATTCAAGCCATCACCCCGTCCGCATACGGCCCAAGCACCTTGAGCAACGGCCCCAAGTGCTTCTCATAGTTCTTCCACCGCTGCGTGCTCGTCTTGTACACCGGCTTGCGGACCTGCATCGAGCTCCGCGTATTCACATGGTCCTTGCTCTCATAAAACTTCAAGGTCGAATCATCAAACTCAATCCCCAAGAACTCCAGCAGCGACCGCGTGCTCCCCTCCGGATCAGCCACAAACTCCTCGTACACACTCACATACACCGGGATCGACAGATGTTCCTTCCAATAGTCCATCATCTCCCGGTACACCACATACTGCCGCCCCATCGTCGTTAGATCACGCGAATACGACACATTGGATCCAAAGTTCTGGAAGAACGCGCTCAAGCAGCAATCCCGAGGATCACGCAGCGCCTGAATCACCCGCACCCCAGGCAGCACACAGCTGATCAACCCCAAATCCTTCTCCGCGCCCATGTGCTTATCAATAATCCGCGTCGGTCCCTCACCGACGCGCTCATCGAGCAGCTCCAGATACTCCCTCGCGTACGAATCCACCTTCTCCTGATCCAGATTCCCCACCATCGTCCGCGCATACATCTGCAGCATCATCGGACACTCACCCACACTCGACCCAAGCGGGTGCGCATTGATCACCCGCTCCATCAGCGTCGTCCCAGAACGGGGCGTCCCCGCGATCATCACCGGCCGCTCATCATGGATCGTCGAGCGAGGCAACCCCGCGATCACCTCCGGACTCCACACGCCCTGGATCGACTTCACATCGTCCACCTTCCCGGGGATATGCCCAGCATTTGCTCGCGAGAACAGTTCGAACGCGCGGTCATACTCACCCATCAGATCCAGCACATACCCAAACTCATACATCGCCGATCGACGACAAGACTCCGAAGTGCCCGGCGCTTCAATCAACTTCTGATAAATATCCGCCGCATCCCCGTACGCCTTGGTATCCCGCGCCAGCCGAGCCCGCGCCATCCACACAAACTCGTGGGGCTCCGCCTCATCCGCGATCGCTTCAAGCACCCCCCGCGCCTCGTCGGTCTTCCCCGAATCCAGATACGCCTCCACCTGCGTCAGCACCACCAGCCCATGGCTCCGATCCCACGAACTCGCCTTGCTCAACGACGCGTGCATCCCATCGACATCCCCCGTGAGCAGTTGAGCCGTGGACAGCAGGATCAACGAATCAATATCCCCAGGCTTCTTCTTGACCGCTCGCTTGAGCACCTCAACCGCCTCTTCCCCGAACCCCGCTGTGACCAAGACATGACCGAGCCGGAACATGATCCCGTGATCGTTCTTGTCCATCGCATACGCCCGGCGATACAAAATAAGCGCCGCCCCATACTGCTCATGCTGCATCGCCACATGCGCCTTCTTCATCATCACATTGAGTTTTGCTGCTGATTTGCTCATTGAACAACTCTAGAACACCACCCAGCAAGATTCACCCATCCACGCCGCGACCCCCACGAACAACCTAGAATACCGCCGCCGGCCAAATCCATACTGGAGCCCAATTGAGCACCCTCTTCGAATCACAACGCTACCTCATCCCCTTCCGGACAGGGCTGTTGCCCCAGATCTTCTGCGACACCCTCGTGCTCGGATCCGGAGTCGCGGGACTCCGCGCCGCGATCACCGCCGCCGATTCCGGGGAGGTCATCGTCTGCACCAAAGACGAGATCAACACCACCAACACCTTCTGGGCGCAGGGTGGCATCGCCGCGGTCCTCAAAAACAAGAACACCTACGAAGACTCCATCGCCGCCCACATCGACGACACCATGACCGCCGGCGCGGGGATGTGCGATCCCGCCGCCGTGAATCTCATCTGTACAAAGGGTCCAGACCTCGTCAATGAGCTCATCGAGTGGGGCGCAACCTTCGACAAAGACAGCACCAACACCCTCTCCCCAGGGCGCGAAGGCGGCCACAACGCCAACCGCATCTACCACGCCGGGGGTGACGCGACGGGAATCGAAATCCAGCACACCCTCGCCAACAAAGCCGACCAGCACAACGCCATCCGCTTCTTCGACCACTGCTTCGCGATCGACCTCCTCACCCCATCAAACGACCCAGGCGCCCCAGTCCTCGGCGCGATCACCTGGCACCCCAAATACGGCCTCCAAGTCATCTGGTCACGCACCACCATCCTCGCCTGCGGCGGCGCAGGACAAGTCTTCCGCGAAACCTCAAACCCACCCATCGCAACAGGTGACGGCATCGCGATGGCCTACCGCGCCGGAGCAACACTCCAAGACATGGAGTTCGTCCAGTTCCACCCCACCACCCTCTACATCCCCGGCGCACCACGCTCACTCATCTCCGAAGCCGTCCGAGGCGAAGGCGCGCACCTCCTCAACGATGCGGGTGACCGCTTCATGCCCGCGATCCATCCACTCGCCGAACTCGCGCCCCGCGATGTCGTCTCCCGCGCCATCTCCCAGCAACTCGCTCTCCAAGGCGGCAAGCATGTCTGGCTCCACTGCCAGCACATCCCAAACTTCAAAGAACGCTTCCCAAGCATCTGGTCCACCCTCGACTCCTTCTCCATCAACCCAGAGACCGACCCCATCCCCGTCCACCCAGCCGCTCACTACCAAATCGGAGGCATCAAAACATCACTCACCGGCGCGACCGATGTCCCCAACCTCTACGCGATCGGCGAAACCTCCTGCACCGGACTCCACGGCGCCAACCGACTCGCATCCAACTCACTCCTCGAAGGACTCGTCATGGGCGCGATCGCGGGACAGCACGCCGCGGACCGCAGCGGCACGCCCCCAACCCCTTCGACGGTCATCTCCTCCATCCAACCAAGCACCCACGCGCAGCTCGACCTCACCGATGTCCGCTCCTCCCTCCGATCCACCATGTGGTACAACGCGGGGATCTCCCGCACGCGAACCCAGCTCGCCGATGCGTGCGACATGTTCGACCTCTGGGGACGCTACACCCTCGACAAAGTCTTCGACACCTCCGATGGATGGGAAGTCCAGAACCTCCTCTTCACCGCACGCCTCATCGCACGAGCCGCCCTCAACCGACCCGGTTCGGTTGGTACACACTGGATCCAGCCCACCATCGAAGCCGAAGCCGCGGACAATCCCACCACCGATCCCGCGCTCCACGCGTGCTGGTCGCGACATTCTCCCGAACCAACCTACATCACCGTCGAACCGCTCGCAACGACACCCGTATCAGAAGAACGATGATCAACCGTTTGCTCGACACATCATCCTCCCGCACACGATTCACCATCGCCATCCTGAGCGGTGCCCTTCTGATCGCCTATATCTCCTCCTGCGCCGAGTACCGCACCGAAGTCAACCGGACCGGACTCCTCTCCAAACTCAAAGACAAACAAGAAGGCAACCGCAAGCCCATCGACCCCGACAAGATCCACCCCGTCTTCGGCGTCCCAGGCGGGCAGATCCGCGTCGAGGACGATGACGGCACCGTCACCCTCTACGCCAAATCCATCAAGCACCTGATGAACCACATCATCCATGCGCTCGAATACGAAGAACGCGACCTCTTCGTAGAACAGATCCTCTCCGAGATCACCGTCGATGAGTTCGAACAACGCGGGCTCGATCCCGGCGTCGCCTTCGATGAACTCCTCGTCCGCAAACGCGAAGTCTACCGACTCTTCCACTTCATGCCGATGGGCGAAAGCACCCCCGGACTCTACCCAACCTCCGTAGGCACCAATATTTTCCGTCTCCAAGTCTCCAAGGTCGGTCGAGAACTCCTCTGGAGCGGGATGGATGTCTCCTTCGAGCACGGCAACTACAAACTCCGCTGGTTCGTCCAGTAAACACGACTAACATTCCCGCATGACCACCCAGACGAATCAAACCCAGTCCCAGACCAACCCCTCCCCGACCTCCATCAAAGCCCTCAAGCAGCTCACCACCGAGCAACTCATCGCACGCATGCGCATCGGCGTCGAATCCATCGACCCACGCATCTTCGATCTCTCCAACGAACAACTCGACCAAGCATGGACCCCAGACGCGAACATCGGTCTCTGGCCAATCCGCGTTGTCCTCGGTCACCTCGCGGATGTCGAGATGGTCTTCGCGACCCGCATCCGCAAAATCTACGCTGAAGATAGCCCCACCCTGGCGATCTTCGACGAGCACGCCTTCGTCGATTCCGCAATCTACGGCTGCACCCAAGGCTCCACCATGTCACCACCCATCGGTGGTGATGTCGCCACCATCCACACCCTCAGGTCCTGGCTCATCGCGTTCCTCTACCAACTCGAAGCGTCCGACTGGGATCGCACCGGTCTCCACCCAGACCACGGCCCGGTCTCCATCCAAACCCTCGCAGTCTACAACTGCTGGCACCTCGAACGACACGCGTGGTTCATCAACGCAAAGACCGAACGCTTCTTCGGACCACGCCCCATCGCCGAAGCATGCAGCGACAGCGGATGCAGCAAACCCGGTTGCCAGTGCGGCCCACAAGAATAATCAGAAACTGAAGTGGCTCAATCAAGCGTCAGCGAAGAACTCGCGAAGCATCTTGTTGGCACTGCCGTACTCTGAAGCGTGCGATCCCGGCCCCTTCGCAGGAGCCCCTTCAAGACCCGCGGTCATATCGTCGCTGACCTCAACACCCAGCGCCTCACCAAGCTGACGCAGCACCGCCGCAGGATCATTCTTCACCTGTTCGTACTGTACATCGATCACCTTCGCGCCAATGCGCTCATCGTTGAGCACCTTGATCCAGTGGTCCATCATGCGGTCGCAGTCCTTGACATACGCCGCCGCCGCCATCAGGTCACCCGCGTACGGATGGTTCCCCGCCATCTCATCGCAGTAGATCGCCAGCGCATGCTCGATCGGATCGCGCCGACAGTTGATGATCCGCACCCCGCGCAGCCCCGCCGCCACACACCCCATCAGTGGCAGGTTGTGCGGATGCGAATCAATCGTAATCATCCCACCGATCCGCGCCGCCGCGTCGCAGTGCTGGCTGTAGGTCCCAGCCAGTTTCGCAAGCTGATCGCCACGATGCCCGCTGGGTGTCGGAACAACCCCACGCAGCACACCCTTCGCAGAGTTCATCCCGGACATGCAGATCATCCCGAGCGATTCAATCGGTCCAACAGCAATCGCGTCGGGAAGCCGTTCGAGCAACGCTTCAACCTCAGGCATCCCAGACTTGGACGACCCCGCGAGCAGCACCCGCCGAGCCCCCATCTCGCCATCCGGACGGACCAGTTTCGCGATCCCATCGGCGGTCCATTGCTCGATAATCTTGCTGGTAATCTTCGCGTGCATCTCGGGGTTGTACCCGCCGCGACGCAGCTTGGCTGCTCTGCGGAACGAGTTGTACGCCTTCGTGTAGTCCCCGATCCGGTCGCACATCGTGCCATGCGCCCGGAGGATCGACATCAGTTCACCCGCCCCGAGCCCGACTTCATCACACATGATCCCAAGCTTCTCACTGCACGACTTCATGCGTGCTTCGTCCGCTTTGGGCGCCGCATCAAGCACCTTCGACATCCCGATCATCAGCGGGATCTCATCAAGCTTCCGCGCGAGCCCGTCCTCAATCAACGCGACCGCCTCATCATGCTGCCCCATCACACAGAGCAGTTCCGCCTTCGCGCTCACCGTATCCGCGCGGTCCGGGTCCATCGCGATCGCAAGCTCGATCTCATCCATCGCATCCTCGAACTCACCAAGCGCGGTCAACGAACGCCCGATCTCCGTCTGCAGATGCACATACTGATCCACCACGCGAGGACGCGACTGATCCTCCTCATCCCCATCCTCCAACGACTGCAGCGTCAACTTCGAGGACTTCCGCATGTCCGCAATCGCAGGCCCATGCGCGCCAAGCTTGGCAAGCGTGAACCCATGAATCGCAAGAATCGGTGGCTCTTCCGGGAAGTGTGCCCGCAGCTTCCCCGCACGCTTGGACGCTTCGAACACATCACCGACCGAAAGCAACCGCTTCGCCTGCTCAAAGAAGTCCTTGGGAGTCGGTTGTTGTTGCTGTGTATTGGGTTGCATGGAGTTTTCTCGCTTGTCTATTCAAAGTGCCGACGCATCGGCCTGGTGTATCAATCAGTTTCCGTCATCGACTTCGTCGCCGGCTCATCAATCATATCGCCAAGCCCCTCGATCAAAGCATCAAGATGCCCAGCATAGCGTTCATACCGCTTGGTGGATGTTTTGTAAATCGGTTGCCGCACCTGATCATTGCTCAGGGTCAACGCCACCCGTCCGCTGTTGTGGAAGTTCAGGCACGCTTCATCGAACTCCAGCCCCACAAAGTCCAGCAGCGCCCGCGTCTTCCCCTCCTGGTCCGCGACCGTGTGCTCGTAATGGTTATCAAAGATCGGCACCCCGACCCGATCATCCCTCAGCACCTGAGCATAGTGGTCCGTGATCTCGCGGTAATGCCGATAGAACCGGCCGCAGTTCCCAAGATCAAAGCTGTACGAGTGACCCGGATTGAGCGCCTGAAAGAAGCACGACAAACAGTTGTCCCGCGGCTCACGCTGACAATGAATAATCTTCGCATCCGGAAACGCAAGAGCGATCATCCCAAGGTACCAGAAGTTCATCGGCGCCTTATCAACAATCACCTCAACCGACGGATTCTCCGCCATCGCCATCGTCTCGCGCCGGTAAATCTTCGCAAACTCCGCGATCATCTTCGCGTCGTATTCCTCAGGACCAGTCTGGTACGGATTATCAGGATTCGGAGCAACCTGACGGAACAACTCGGAAATCAACCCAAGCTCTCCAGCGCCATACGCCAGCGGATGCGCATCGAGAATCTGCTCCGTCAGCGTCGTTCCAGACCGGGGCATCCCCACAATAAACACCGGTCTCGGCGTCCCCGTCCCGGGACGCTCCACACCCTCAAACCGCTCAGCGGTCCATGATTTCTTCAGGTGCTGCACCTGCGCCGCAATCTTGTCATCAACATACTGCGCCGGAACCAGATCATTCGCTTTGGTAAACGCGACCATCGCATCGTCGTACCGCTTGGCGCGATCGTACATATGCCCAAGCGCGTTGTACGCCTTCCCATCCGATGACTTCTCCCCCGCCCCCTCTTCTTCCAGCAACCCCTCGATCAACTCGATCCCCTCATCGAGCCGATCTGACCGCAGCACCGCACGACCAAAGATCGACGCCATCGAAAGCGTCATCATCCCCCGCGCCTTCGCCTCCTCAACAAGCGCAATCGCCTCATCCTTGTGATCCCCCAGCAACAGCACATGCCCCAACCCCGACACCAAGCTCGGCTCATCAGGCTGACGCACAATCTCATCCCGCATCAACTCGATCGCATCCTCAAGCTGCCCCGTCTGCGTCAACCCCTCGCACAGCGTATTGAGCACCGCAACCCGGTGCGGCTTGTGCGTGATATGACGAAGCGAACGCCGAGCAATCCGCGTCCCCTCCTCAGGTTTCTGCAATCGCAACAACACACTCACATGCAACGCAACGATCGGCGGGAAGTGCGGGTTCTTGTTATACAGTTGATTCGTGGTCCGGTAAGCCGCGCGATACGAACCCTGTTCGTACAGCGTCCGCGCCTGTTCATACGCATCCTTTGTACTCACAACCGGCATCACGACCTCCAAACACCAAACAAATCCGACCAACAACGCCATGCTCAAGACAAACCCAAGCCAGACAGACGCCATCAACCCCAACCATCGACCAATCCCCGGCATAACCTTATACCTATGCGCCAGATCACGCTCATCTCAACAGGCGGAACCATCGAGAAAACCTACGATGAACACGCAGGAACCCTCCTCAACCGCTCATCCGTCGTCCAAGAGATGCTCCGTCTGCTCCGATTAGAAGACACCCAGGTCAACACCCTCCAGCTCATGCAGAAGGACTCCCTCGACCTCACCGACGCCGACCGAGCAAGAATCCTCGACGCCGTCAAACTCGTCATCGGACCCGCCACCGACGACCCCATCGTCGATCCAAGCGCCTGCCGAGGAGTCGTCATCCTCCACGGCACCGACACCCTGTGTGAAACCGGCAACTGGCTCCACAAAGCCCTCATCGAAAACGCCGAACCAGACCAACAACTCACCGTCCCCGTCATCCTGACGGGCGCGATGCGACCCTTCGAAATGAAACGCTCCGACGCCCTCCAAAACCTCAACGAATCCATCTTCGCCGCCACCATCCTCGAACCGGGTATCTATGTCGTCGCCCACGCCAAAGCCCTCAAGTTCCCCGGCCCAATCAAAGACCGCGAACGAGGCACCTTCGTCAAGGTATAACTTGGCATGATTTAAAGAGTACCCCGACTCGCATGCTGATGCAGAGTCAGGTCGTTGGAAGTTTGAAAGCTTCGATCCAGACTGCGCCAAAGTCGGCGAGCCGGGACACCCAGCCATCCATCTCATTGAGTCCAATAGACAAAGCTCAGTCGCAGCCGTTCCCATACAACTGAAGGTACAAACTCACATCAAGGAAGTTGAGTGAGCCATCCCCATTGAGATCCGCAAGACAAGGCTCAACGCGTGGATCATCGACCACACGAACGCGGTACTCAATATACCCGTCACGGCTCAGCACCACCCCCATCGAGCCGAACTCATTCATCTCAACAGATTCATCGAAACCAGCTATTAAGACCCGAACTCTAGAATTTATCGCGTCCGCGCTGACCAAATAGTCCTCTGGATCGTCAGGCAGTGTCATCACCGAAGGGTCAAGTTCAGGCCCGGTACCAATTATGAAAAAATGGAATGTGGGACCTGCTGCGAGCCCAAAATGTAACATTTGGGGTGTGGTCTCAGACAACGTGATACTTGGGGAAAACATATCCTGGATAGTGTAGTGTACTTCATTGAGTACTGGATCCGCAGAACCCGCGAAACCAGAACTGCTGCGAGTATGTAAAGAATACTCAGCATCAATCAGATCAAAGCTATCAACTTCATTCTTACCAGCACCCGCATCAAACACGATGCGTGCATGGGCTATCGACACACCAACAAAGTCATCTTCTGTGCTTGCATCAACCTCGATCTCTATGAACGGCTGAGCGAGAGCAGTGGATGACAAAAGAGCGATGCACAAACTCATAAAAACGATCAGTACAGATTTCATCTGGGTCCCTTTCCCTCACGAGCGCCCAAGAAAGAGCGCAATCAAGACCCAGACTCTACCATTTGTCATCCTGTCAAACAAGAACAAACTCGCCCATTGCCTTGGAAAAATACACCAACAGCGATGAATTCGAGAACACCCAACCCATCCGTCGCTTCTCAGCCCGAACGCGAACCTACCCCTCACAAACCTCTTCCACACTCGGACACGAGCACACCAGATTCCGATCCCCATACGACGGGTGGCCCGACGGAGCCGACTTCGGCTCCTTCGGGTTCATGCTCGCGCCAACTCATTGAACACCCCAAAACCCGAAGCACCCCAAAGCCGTTGCGCCGGGGCACTCGCCGGCATTCATTGCCATGTGCCGACAACAACAACTATGTGATCACTTTTGTTACTCTTCAACTGGCTCGATCAACAAAGTCGATTTGTTTCGAACATCTGCGATCCATTCAACACCAGACAACGCTACGGCAGAATCAATCTCCGCTTTCTCTGATTCATTCGCATAAAAATAATCAAACCAGAAGAAAAAAGGATACTGTGCTGCACTAAAAATATCGTTCGACTTTAAAACTTCCCAGCCGGGAACTTCCCCACTGACAGTCACCAGAACACTATTGCTCAACACCTGAATGCCACTATCATCGCCACCGCCATCAAGCCCAATCGCCCACGGCGTATACACGGCATGAACCTCATACACTCCCTCTGTAGGAAATGCGTATTCATAATCGACGCACCCACCCTCAATAGGACAACTCGCGAAGAGAAATGTATCAAAGTACATCGTCTTATCTGGAGTAAATGTCGATGCATATATTTCTTCATAGCAGGATGCATCCCATTGAGATTTTAACAAAATAGGATCATTCACTTGACCATCATCAGATTGCAAAGCAGCATATATCTCGATTTGTATAAGATCACCCATAAGCTCAAACGGGTATTGCCCAACCAAATCTTCATCCCCATTCCAAGTTAGCCCGAGTTGAACAGAAGCCAGGTCTCCAATTCTCAAGTGAATCTCATTGCTTGTGGGCGCGTCATGAGAAACAACCGATCCATATCGAATCTGGCTATCCGTGTACAGCTTGAGGTCAAGTTGATACTCATGGACCACTTGAGATAAAGCTTCCGAGGATCCGAAGACACAAAAAATCGCAACTCGAATCGCATGAACGGATCTGTATCTATCTTTCATATCACTGCTCTCGAATTATTTTGATCGATTTCGGATTTAACCGAATACGGTCTCTTTTTCTATTTCGGGTTCGCCTCACCCCTCACAAACCTCAGCCACACTCGGACACGAGCACACCAGATTCCGATCCCCATACGGATTATCCACCCGGCCCACAGGCGACCAGAACTTGAACCGACGCAGATGCGCCGCGGGATACGCCGCGACTTCACGCGAATACGGATGCGTCCACGCATCAGCCCCCACCGCCGCGATCGAGTGCGGCGCGCCCTTGAGCGGGTTGTCCTCGCGGCTCATCGTGCCTTCTTCAATCTGACGAATCTCCTCGCGGATCGTAATGAGCGCATCGCAGAACCGATCAAGCTCCGCTTTGGATTCCGACTCAGTAGGCTCAACCATCAGCGTCCCGGGAACAGGCCAGCTCATCGTCGGCGCGTGGAACCCAAAATCAATCAACCGCTTCGCGATGTCATCAATCTCAATCCCGGCTGATTTTTTAAACGCCCGACAGTCCATCACAAACTCATGCGCCACCCGACCCTTGGAACCGCGGAACAAAATATCGTAATGCCCCTTGAGCCGCTCGACCATGTAGTTCGCGTTGAGCATCGCGATCTGCGACGCATGTTTCAATCCACGCTTACCCATCAGCGCGATGTACACCCACGAGATCGGCAAAATACTCGCCGATCCTTCCGGCGCCGCACTGACAGCCCCAACCGATCCACCGGTCGCAGGTTCCCGAACCGGATGCCCCGGAAGGAACGGGCGAAGCTTGCTGTTCACCCCGATCGGCCCCATACCCGGACCGCCACCGCCGTGCGGGATACAGAAAGTCTTGTGCAGATTCAGGTGACACACATCCGCACCATAATCCCCAGGCCGACAAAGCCCAACCTGCGCGTTCATGTTCGCCCCATCAAGGTACAGCATCCCCCCATGCTCATGCACGACATCGATCATCTCGCGGATGTTGTCATCGAACACGCCGCAAGTCGACGGGTAAGTAATCATCGCCGCCGCGAGTGTGTCCTGATATTTTTTCGCCTGCGCAACCAGATCATCAAACACAATCGCGCCCGTCTCATCAACCTTCACCCCGACGACCTTCATCCCCGCGATCACCGCCGACGCCGGGTTCGTCCCGTGCGCACTGTTCGGGATCAGACACACATTCCGCTGTAAATCCCCTCGGCTCTCGTGGTACGCCTTGATCGCAAGCAACCCCGCATACTCCCCCTGCGATCCCGCATTGGGCATCAGCGAAACCGCTTCAAAACCAGTGATCTCCGCGAGCCACGCCTCGAGTTGCTTAAACAACTCAAAGTACCCGCCGCACTGCTCCGCAGGTGCAAACGGGTGCATGTGCGCAAACTCTCGCCAGCTCACAGGCACCATCTCGCTCGTCGCGTTGAGCTTCATCGTGCACGATCCCAGCGCGATCATCGAATGCGCCAGCGACAACTCGCGCGACTGCAACTCCGAGATGTACCGGAGCATCTCCGTCTCCGAGCGGTGTGTATTGAACACCTCATGCGTCATGTACGAACTCGTCCGCGCAAACGCAGGCGGGATCTCCATCCACGCCTTCTCGCTGATCGCTTCGAAAGTAGCTTCTGCGCCACCAAACGCCGCGAGCAGATCCATCACGAGCTGCTCATCACCCGTCTCGTCCATCGTGATGCCAACAGTGCCATCCTTGAAATCACGCAGATTAATCCGACGATCCCGCGCCGCCTTGATGACCGCCCCCGCATCACCCTTGACCTTCACGCGGAGCGTATCAAACACCAGATCCTCACCAACCTCATGCCCAAGCTCAATCAGCCCAGCACGGAGCGTCTGCGTCAGCCTGCGAATCCGCTGCGCGATTTCCTTCAATCCGTCCGGCCCGTGGTACACGCCATACATCGAAGCGATCACCGCAAGCAGCACCTGAGCAGTACAAATATTGCTCGTCGCGCGATCACGCTTGATGTGCTGCTCGCGTGTCTGCACCGCAAGCCGAAGCGCGGGATTCCCATGCGAATCCACCGACACCCCGACCAACCGACCAGGCATCTTCCGCACATGCTCTTCGCGCGTCGCCATGTACCCCGCGTGAGGCCCACCAAACCCCATCGGCACCCCAAGCCGCTGCGCCGAACCCACCACAATATCCGCACCCGTATCCCCCCACTCACCCGGAGGCGTCAACAAGGTCAGCGCCAGCAGATCCGCCGCCGCCACAACCATCATCCCGTTCTCGTGCGCTTCGTTCGTCAGCTTCTCGTAGCACTCAACCCGCCCGTCCGTCGTCGGATATGAAACCAGCACACCCGCCGCATCCGGATTCGTCAGATCAAACGACTCCACCGCCCCCACCACAATCTTCACCCCAAGCGAATCCCCCCGCGTCTGCACCACCGCGATCGTCTGCGGGTGACAATCATCCGCAACATAAAAAGTCTTCCGCTTATCACGCAAGATCGACACGCACATCGCCATCGCCTCACCCGCGCTCGTCCCCTCATCAAGCATCGACGAGTTCGCAAGAGGCAACCCCGTCAGATCACACACCATCGTCTGAAAGTTCAACAACGCCTCAAGCCGACCCTGCGCCGTCTCAGGCTGGTACGGCGTGTACTGCGTGTACCACTGCGGATTCTCAAACACATTCCGCAGAATAACCCCAGGCGTCACCGTCCCCACATACCCCATCCCAATGCACGAACGGAACACCTTGTTCTTCTCCGCGATCTCCCGCAGATCCCGAAGCAGCACCCGCTCGCTCCGCGCCGCAGGAAGCTCAAGCTCCCCCTCCATGCGGATCGACGCGGGAACCACCTGATCGGTAAACGCATCCAGATCCGCCGCCCCCACCGCCGCAAGCATCGCCGCGATATCTGAGTCATCGGGACCAATATGACGACCCACAAAGCTCCCCAGCCCAGCAACACCAGATTCCGCAGCAACACCAGTCATCGTCATCTCACGCTCCAATAGAGTTCACATCGAGCTCAACCAACGGGTCCGCCCAACAGGTTCGATCAACCACCAGGCAAGGACGCTATCATAGACCCGAGACACAGATCTTCCCTCCAAAATCTGCCCACAGGAAGACCGGACTAGCATTCAGCGGAGGTGTGAATTGAAGTTCCAGTCAGTCCAGCTCGGTATACATGTAGAGTTCGTCATCCGTCAGCCGTATGACGATGTGGGGTTCTATTGCCCAATCTGTGCGAGCTTCTTCGGCGAGTACCACGCTTATGACTCGGATGGAAATCCTTCTTATGACTTAATCTGTCCAGATTGCAAATTCCAACCGGGTTGCGATGATGATTCGTTTAGTGACTGGAAGCTCAGTTTTGACGACTACCTGATGGCCTATCGCATTAACTGGCTCGATGGTGCCCAATCAAATAAGGATTACCTCGCTCGTCTTGAGCGGGTCCTCGGGATCGACGAGTCCAAACTCCGCGAGCGTGAAGACGAGCTCCGTGCGGAATGGAAGCGATGCTGGAATAACCATAAAGCAAGAAATCGACTGGACGCAATCAACCGCGCCAAGACGCACAAGCCCGGCTCCGACTGATTAGTACCGCAGCACCGAATGCACATCCCCGAACGGCGTCAGCCGATCCCGTCCATTCAAGAAATCCAACTCAATCAAAACAGCGATCCCCGCGATCTCCGCCCCCGCCCGCTTCACAAGCCCGCACGCCGCCTCCATCGTCCCACCGGTCGCCAGCAGGTCATCCACCATCAGCACCCGCGCGCCCTGAGGGATCGCGTCCTGATGGATCTCAAGCGTATCGGTCCCATACTCCAGCTTGTACTCCGCCCGATGCACCGCCCCCGGCAACTTCCCAGGCTTCCGCACCGGAACAAACCCCGCCGCCAGCGCCTGCGCAATCGCGATCCCAAAGATAAACCCACGAGACTCCGCACCGATCACCAGATCGATCCCCTTCCCGCGATACGGATTCGCCATCAGCTCCACCGACAGCGCCAGCGCCCCCGCATCCCCAAGCAATGGCGTGAAGTCCTTATACACCACACCCTCTTTCGGAAAGTCCTTGACATCCCGGATCAACTTCTCCAACCGACTCACCGCATCAATATGCATCATCGAAAATCTCCGTATAGACCCCCCATCCTACACGACCCCACGCCGCTCTTGTGAACCAGCCCGTTTTTCAGTATCATCAAAGTCACATTCCACCCATCAACCTCCGGAATCCACACCGTGCAACTCCCACCGATGCGTCCAAAGTTCGATTTCGACTTCCCCATCGAGCAGCCCCGCGCCCTCGATCTCCTCAAATCCATCATGGACAACACCGACCACCCCATCGAAGGCCGAGCCGCCGGAAACCACCTCATGCTCGTCATCCCCATCAAACAACGCCACTTCTGGTCCCCTTGGCTCAACCTCGAAGCAACCACTCAACTCCCCAATACCACGCACATCGCAGGACGCTTCGCACCCAACCCCGCCGTCTGGACCGGGTTCATGATGGTCTACGCCTCCCTCATCGTCCTCGCGTTCCTCACCATCATCTTCGCCGTCTCCCAGCTCATCATGCATAACAACCCATGGGCCCTCCAGTTCCTTATCCCCATCATCCTCATCGCCGCCGTCATGTACTGGTCCTCACTCATCGGCCAAAGAATAGCTCAAGACCAAATGCAGCTCCTCTACCGCGTCACCCTCGAAACCCTCGCCCACGGCTCAGGAATCGACTCCATCGATCACCCAAATCCCTGATCCACCGCCGTACCATTGACCATGCGTATCCAACACCTCATCGCGACCACCATCTCCGCCCTGACCGCAACCATCCTCGCAACCGCGATCCTCACATCAGCAGGATGCGAAAACGCGGACCGCGACCAAGAACTCATCCGCATCGACGCCGCACCCCACGCAAACCTCGTCAACCAAGCCAAAGAAGACTGGTCCTGGATCGAAGGCACCACCTGGGTCGCCACATCCATCGAAGGACAAAAACCAATCGAAGGCACCCGCCTCTGGATCCGCTTCGAAGGCAAATCATGGATGTCCGGATCCTCCGGTTGCAACCAACTCTCCGGAAGCTACGAACGACGAGGAATCGATGGCCTCCAAATCTCAAAGGTCGCCTCCACCAGAAAGCACTGCCCACAACCCCAAGGCACCATGCAACAAGAATCCCGATTCCTCCACATCCTCTCCAACACCGACGCCTACCACGCCGAGCCAGACACCCTCACCCTCTCCACCAACGCTGTCACCATGCTCACCTTCACCAGAGTCGACCAGTAATAACAAAAAGCGAGACGCATGCGTCTCGCTTCGATTCTTCTCATTTTTCCGAGCACCCCCGCGCCTCAGTTGGATGCAACAGGAGTGGGATCGATGAGCGTCGTGTGGAGTGCAAGCACTGAACGCGTACCCGGAAGACCCAAGCCAGCGAGATCGAGCACCATCGCGCTGCCCGGTGCTGCGGTATACGCGGTCGCAAAGACCATCTCCCGAGGTGTTGCTGCAGAGTCCGTGTCAGTCCGCTGGATCTCGATCGCGACGCGGAGTACCGGACCATGCTTCGTGTCAATCACGCTCGGCGAAACCGCCGCATCAAAGCTCTGGTCACCGAGCTTAACGAAGACGCTGCCGGTCTCCGAGTGCTGAACGAGCATCGAAGGAGTGCGGATGAGTGCGGAATCACCGGCACGGAGCCGCCCCGCCTCTTCGAGCAGATCGTTGAATGCAGAGTTCGTCAACTGCGTGCCATGCTCAGGAAAATCAATCGGCTCAGCGACAATGTTCTCCGATTCGATCAGGATCGCTTGAACAAATATTGAGCGTGGGTCGTCGTTGATCCCTTTCAGTTCGTTATATCTGCTTGAAAATCCACCACCCATGAGTGACCCGATGATGAGCGAGACACTGCCCGCAATAACCACGAAGGCGAAGGTGAACTTGGCGATGTTGATAGCTTTGGACATAAATGTCTCCTGTGCGTGAGGCATACCACCGAGGTGCAGTATTCAAAGGGGAGAAGCACCACGGTGAAACGCGTGTTACATCATTGTACGAAGATACACCTCCAGCGGTTTGCTGCGTTTGGTCTTGAATCGAATATGCCAAATATGACAACGCACGCATCCATTTGACAGGGAGCATGTCAAGCTCACCCCGGACGCCCCTCCGGATCAGACCCCGGCCCATGCAACCCATGCGAAGGTTTGGCACGCAAAGTCGAAGCCCGCGTCAACGCATGCTTCCCGAACTTCGTCGTGATCGCATCCGTCGCCTGATCAATCGCCTTGTTGGTCTCGCTCGACTCCGTCTCAAACAACCCACCAACCGCCGCACAATCCGTCAGTCCGGACAAGCCCACCCCAATCAACCGGACCGGCCGGAACCCCCGCGCCCACACATCGAACAACGCCTTGGATTCCCGATGAATCACGCTCGTCTCATTGGTCTGAAAATCAAGTGTGTTCGATCGCGTAATCGTCTCGAAATCTCCAAACCGCACCTTAATCGTAATCACCTTCGCAAACCGACCATGCTTGCGAAGTCGTGAAGCAACATCCTCCGCCTGCCGCATGATGATCGCGCGAACCTCATCAGCATCTTCGAGATCCGTCGCAAAGGTGTGCTCGTGCGAGATCGACTTCGCTTCCCGGTCCATCCGCACCGGACGATCATCAATCCCCCTCGACAACCGCGACAGCCGAAGCCCATGCTCCCCAAGCTTCGCGCTCAGCAACTCGACAGGCATCTTGCGGAGCTGCTCAACCGTCCGCACCCCAATCCGCTCAAGACTCGCCTTCGCCGATGGACCAACCCCCATCAACCGATCCACAGCCAGCGGATCCAAAATCCTTTGCGCATTCTCCGTCGTAATCACCGTGTACCCGTCAGGCTTGTTCATATCCGACGCAAGCTTCGCAAGAAACTTGTTGGGCGCAATACCGACCGAGCAAGTCAGCCCAGTCTCCGCAAGCACCAATCTCCGAATCTCAATCGCGATCTCCGTCGCGCTCCCAAACAAATGCGTCGAGCCCGACACATCCAAAAACGCCTCATCAATCGAGATCGGCTGAATCGCAGGCGAGAACCGCTCCAGAATCCCAAACACCTGCTTCGACACTTCCTTGTACACCCCCATCGACCCCTTCACAAACACCGCGTGCGGACACAGCCGCTTCGCAACCGCCGATGGCATCGCCGACCGGCACCCATACACCCGCGCCTCATAACTCGCCGCCGCCACCACCCCCCGAGGCCCATCCCCACCCACAAGCACAGGCTTCCCCCGCAACTCAGGATGATCCCGCTGCTCCACAGACGCAAAGAACGCATCCATATCAATATGAAGAATCGAACGCTCCATCCCCCATTCTAAGCCATAAATCCCTAAAAACAAACAAAATCCAAACCAGTGAATCGTGACATCTCCAGCAAGCCATCGCCATGCTCACCTTCATCAGAGCCGACGAAGAATAAGAACTATCGCTTTCTCCGTGTAATGAGACACTGTGCGAACCCCATTACCATAAAGACCCCCGGCGAGGGAATCGAAGAAGCCAATCGCAGCCCTGGGATCCCATGCGACAGACCGGCCTGCGCACCAGTCCCCCAGCCCAGCAAATCGTCTGCGAAGAAATCGCCGTAGTTCGAAGTTGAGTACCGAGTCCCTAAAAGGTACCGCTGATTGGGATCCCCCCTTACCATGGACCCCGACCATTCAGACACTCCACCGGCCATATCCATAAGACCCCACGGACTTGTGATATCGGGGAATGAGCCGACATCAAGGGGGAACTCGTCGCCCTGACCTGCGTTGCGTTCCAATCCTGGAATCAGTTCTGTATTTGAACCGTCAGGGAACTGCCAGTAGCCACCTTCTCCATCGTTCAGTTCTGGATCCCAATAGCCGGCCTTGGTCCATTCATCGCGCGTAGGGATCCAGAACTTGGCATCTGGATTGTGCGTTTCCTGATGGTTGTATGTGCCATCGGGATTTTGTGTGAATGTTGAGGTGTCATAGACACCAGTCTCGAAAGCCCATTCCTCATTGACTTTGTCGTTGTGGAGCCAGTTGACATAACGGGCTGCGTATTCCCAGCCCATTTGAGCGGCTCGGTTTTGCGATACACCGTCTCGGATATGTGTTTCACCAAAAGCAACACGGATCAGCCCGCCGGTGAAATCGGAGAGGCCGAGGACATTGCCGGTGTTGGCGGTGTAGTACGGGTGATATTCTTGCACAAACTCGAAATACTGACCAACGGTGACCTCGGTTGTTGCCATGCGAAACTCGTAGTTCACCGCTCCGACATGAGGGTTTGGAAAGAAATCGAAGGGGTCGAATATCTCACTGTCAAGGGTTGCACGGTTTCCTGCATCACCTATCGTTGACCAGTTGAAGCTGTAGTCTGGGGGGACGGGGCTTGCAAGTGCAGCCGAGGCGAGAATCGTGCCTGCAAAGAAAACAATGGGTGTGTGTTTCATGTAAATCTCCGATTCCGGATGTTCTTGCCGGCCTTTCATATATTGTCGGTTCATTCGGTATTCTGGGAAGAATGACCGAATATCACCATCAAAACTGGCCCCATCAAAACCAACACCCGCTCAAAATGAATCAGAAAATCCACCTAAACCTGAAACCGCTCCGCTTACTATGCTGTACATAGTATAAGACACCTACTATAACCCCAAGCCCCCCCAAAGGTATCCACCCATGAAACTCGAACGCGAACTCATGCGAGGCGCCGGACCCACCGCCGTCCTTCAACTCCTCTCCTCACAATCCATGTACGGCTACCAACTAGTCGAAACACTCGCCAAACAATCCGGAGGCGTCCTCGCCATGGGACAGTCCACCCTCTACCCAATGCTCTACAACCTCGAAGCCAAAGGACTCATCGAAGCAGATTGGCAAGAAGCACCCAACGGCCGCAAACGCAAGTACTACAACCTCACCACAAAAGGCAAAAAGAAACTCCGCGCCGACCTCGACGCATGGAAAAAACTCACCGGAGCAATGACCAACCTCGGCATCCTCCCCGGAAATCCAGACGGCAACCCAGCCGGAGGAGCAATCGGAGTCTCCGCATGAGCCACAGTCAAAACAGCAGCGATTCCACCATCGCCCATCTCTGGCACTGGTCCATCGAAAACTCCCCCCTCCTCCACCTCACCCGCTGGATGATCCATCGCGGATACCCCAGCCTACAAACCAACGAACTCCTGAACGACACAGATCTCCCAGAACAACTCCGCGCCCTCATCCACACCACCGTCCACAAAACAAAGCTCTGGAAGTCCGAACGCATCGACATCACCCAAGAACTCATCGCCCACACCCAAGACGCACTCCAAGCCGGGCGCACCCCAGACCAAATCACCCAATCGTTCGGCAACCCAAAGAAAGTCGCCAAACTCCTCCGCCGATCCACCAAACGCAAACGCCCCCTCTACTGGCGCACCCTCCGCACCATCAGACGCTCCATCACCACCGTCATCCTCCTCATCTTCATCACCTACGCAGGACTCGCCGCCCGCTTCTACATCGGCAACCCCAACATCACCGAGAACTACATACTCACCATCAACGCCCAAAACGACCCCTACACCGAAGACCAAAAAGCGTGGCCAATCTACAAAGAAGTCCGAGAGTTGTGGGAAACTCATACGCAAGAAGCCACGGCCAGCCAGATAGCCAGAGAAGAAGCCACAGAGTTGGAAAATCGGGTCAGTGTCGGCATTCTGAACATCCCGCAAATCCCATTGGACCACCCAGACTACGAAGAAACCGCTCAACTCTTCCGCGATTTCGCGCCCCAGTTCGAACGCCTCCGCCAAGCCGCCCACCGCCCAATCATCGGGATTGAACTCGGTTTCAAATTTGAAAAAACTGAAAACCAAGAATGGTCTGAATTCACCCCGATGATCCCACCAAGTAACAACCCAGTAGAAAATCCGAGCATGATCAGCATGCTCCTCCCACATCTCGGGACCCTGCGCAGATTCTCGAATGATCTCTACTTCGACGCACTCCTCGCCGCACGCGATGGGAACGGAGAACTCGTCTACCAAGACCTCTCCGCAATGCTCGCGATGTCCCGCCACCCAAACCACGAGGGCACACTCATCACTGACCTCGTCAACATCGCGATGATCGCCAATGCCACCGAAGCCATCCAACAAATCATCCGCCAATATCCAGCCACACTCACCCGCGAACACCTCGTCGCACTCGCGCACGAACTCACCCTCTGCCGACCCGCCCTCGACTACTCATATACAGGCGAGATCATGATGTTCGATGACCTCCTCCAACGCGCCTACACCGACGACGGCCAAGGCAACGGACGCATCACCATGACAGGCATGGACATGCTCGCCGAATACGCCGGGATGCAAGACGACTACTTCCAGATCGCCAACTCACCCATGCGATACGCCACAGGACCACTCTCCCTCGCCGTCACCCCAGACCGCAAAACCGAGTACACCCGCTACCACTCCATGATGGACACCATCCAGCGCGTCGCCAAACTCGGTCCACAATACATGCCCCTCAGCCAACACCAAGAAAACCTCCTCAACAGACAAACCAAGATCATCCCAGGCGTCCAGTACTCCCTCGTCGACATCATGATGCCCGCCCTCGGAGCCGCCCTGAACCGATCCTTCCAAGCACACATGGACCTCGACGCAGCCCTCACCATGCTCGCCATCGAGATCTACACCATCGACCACATCCAACTCCCCGAATCCCTCCATGACCTCACCCCAACCTACCTCCCCTCCATCCCCAAAGACCTCCACAACCCGGGACACCCCCTCATCTACAAACCCATCAACACCCCCGACTCAACAGGATACATCGTCTACTCCGTCGGGGCCGATGCCGACGACGATGGAGGCACCGTCAACCCAGACGAACGCACCCACACAAGCTTCAGACTTCGCTTCCATCCAAGCTACGACAAAGACAAGAACCTCCGCATCGACCAAGCCGGAGTCCCCATCCCCGACGAACCACGAGGACCCGACGGCGACTGGATCCTCATCGACATCACCCGCCCAACCACAAAAACAACCACAAAAACAAAAGAGCCGGACCAAAGCCCGGCTCTCGAAAGTCTCAACTAATTCCATTCCATATTCGGAATGATTATTCGAACCCGTCCCGCGTCTGAATCTCGAAACTGTGGATCGAAGCAATGTCCTCACTGGACTTGCCCCCAAGATCCTCAAATCGAGCGACGACCGGTGACGGGTTTTCAAACGCCAGCTTCCCAAGCAGATTAAACTTGTGCGCCAAAATCCCCTGCAGATCCGCCTCGGTGTTCCGAGCGTGCCCGCCCGGATACATCACCATCCCGGACTCAAACTCCGTCCCGTCGGTGTCTTCAATCACCACCGAAGTCGGAATCCCGTCAGGGTACCGATCGTCGTACTCCTTGCCACCATGGAAGAACTCAATCTTCTCCATCAACGAACGCGTCCGCTCATTGACAATCGCCTGCGGCGAGTAGTCATAAGGCTCAAGCATCAAATCAATCCAGCTCGCCTTCTGCTGACTCAGCGCCTTCCGCAACAGCGTCGCAACGATGTACACCATCGAGTGGTCCGCGCTCTGTCGAGTCGTCGGGTTCCGCTTCGCCGGATCACCAATGATCCCAAACGCAGGCTCATACGCCGTGATCTTGATCGACTTGATCTTCGACCCGGTCTCATCATCAAGCAGGTGCGGCGCCTTCTCAAGCAGATCAAGCATCGCCTGAAGCGCGCCCGCGCTCTGATGCTCATAGAGGCCAAGCTTAAAGTGCATCCCCATCACCGCAAAGTCATCCCCGCCCTGCGCCAGCACAAGCTGGAACGGCGAAGCATCAGCGTCCTTCGTGTTCGCTTTGTCCGTACCAACCTTCTCGAACATCTGACCGGGACCTTCAAAGATCCGGAAGATCGCTTCAGGATTCCGGAAGATATCGCGAGGCCCCATGAACCCCGACATGCTTCGGCGCACCGACATGATCGCAACCTCAGTCGAGATCGCCGCACTCGCGCCCTTGGAATCCGAAAGCTGCTTGCCAGCCCGGATCGCGCGGAACGGGATGTAGTGCGCCACGACCATACCAATCGCGCTCTCGATCTGCTCCGCCGTCGCCCCGAGCATCGCCCCGAACACCGCCGCAGAACCAATCGCACCGTGCACCACATGGTCAACTTTATATGTCTTCAGCGAGAACACCTCGGACAAACGACCGCGGATCTCATCGAGACACACCATCGCTTTAAGTGCGTACGCGCCATCACGCTCGGTCATCTGAGCACCAGCGATGCACACGCCATAAAAATCGTTATGCCCAAACTCACCCGCGATGTTCCCGAGCTTCGGGTTGTACCCAAAGTTGGTGCCGTTGGAATCCCACTCACGCACCGCAGAGCCATTGGCAAGAATCGCCTTCTCAGGCTGCACCTGCACATCGCTCCCAAACACCGTCGCCCCGCGCTTCACCGCACGCCCAACCCGGCGCGTCGAATCCGACACCACATACTGAAGCGCCTCTTCCCGCAGAACCGTCGGCGCATTGGTCTTGAGCGCAAGAGCCGACAACCCACAGATCACCGCATCGGTAAAGAACATATTGGTCCGTTGCAGAACCGCCGCCGATGGATCCCCCCGCTTGGATGGATCATCGCTCAAGAAATCGATCGCGTACTGCGCGATCCCAATCGCCTGGTTCGTATTTGCGGGCAAAGTCACATGCGTATCAGCAGCAGTCGTGGGCATTGAAAGTCCTTACAGATTCAGGGTCAATTTCAGCGTCATCCGGGCGAATTACCCGAATTCCAGACCCAATCATAGCCACGATCTCACGCCACCGAACCGATCCCCGCGATCCCGCTTATCCGCTCTTTTCCAGCGACCACGGAAGCATTTTGGACCCATGCCTGGTCATCTTGTCAGGTCCAAACCCATCAAACCCCGCCGCGTGTGAATCAAACTCATGAGCCACCGCAGCGGAACTGCGGAGCAGTCGCTCATCATCACCAAGGGAGTTCATTGCCCGCATAGTCCACAAACCGACCGCTGTCCGCTTGCGTGAACTTCTCGATCGTGTCAAGGATCGATGAAGTCGACTCATCGGTCGACAAATCCGCATGAGGCCCACCCATATCCGTCCGTACCCACCCCGGATGCATCGCCACACAGGTAATCCCCCGAGGCTTCAACTCATGAGCGATGGTCGCCGTCGCCATGTTCAACCCCGCCTTCGAAACACGGTACCCCAACGCCCCCTGCCGGCCCGTGCTCGCATCAGCGATGCTCCCAAGATTACTGCTGTGCTGAACCAACAACTTCCGCTCCGAACGCTCAAGATGCGGAATCAACGCCCTCGTCAACAGCAAAGGCCCAAGCGTGTTCGTCTGAATACTGCGCAGAAACGATTCATGATTGAAGTCTTCCAGCTCATCACAATCATGCAGAAAAATCCCCGCGTTGTTGACCAGCACATCAATCGCCTCACCACCCAGCTTCGCCGCCAGCGCCTTGCAAGACTCATCAGAGTCCGTCACAAGCCGCTCAACGCGTGCCCCCGTCGCCTTGAGCTCTTGAGCGGCATCCGGATCGCGTGCCGTGCCAATAACCGAGTACCCGCGTTGCGCAGCATGCTGAGCAATGCCCAACCCAATGCCACGATTCGCGCCAGTGATGAGGAGAGTAGTCATATTCGATCCTAGGCGACACCCACATCGCACAACAAAAAACGCCCCCACACAGGAGGGCGTTCTGTATTCATTTCAACATGAAGTTGAGCAAACAGTTCAGCACATCTCAATACAAACCGCAACCGAGTTCCCGCCACCAAGACACAACGCCGCAACGCCCTTCTTGCCGCCGGTCCGCTTGAGCTGGTGAATCAAAGTCACCAGCACGCGAGCGCCCGATGCACCGATCGGGTGACCAATCGCCACGCCGCCGCCACAGATGTTCAGCTTGTCTTCGCTGATTCCAAGCGCCTTGACATTGCACAGCAGCTGCGCCGCAAACGCCTCGTTGATCTCGTACAGATCCACATCATCAATCGACCAGCCCGCCTTCTCAAGCGCCCCCTGCACACCGGTAATCGGAGCGGTAAAGATATCCTTGGGATCAACACCCGAAGTGTTGTACGCCACGATCTTGCACAGCGGAGCCAGTCCAAGCTCTTTCGCCTTGCTCTCGCTCATCACGATCGTCGCCGCACCACCATCAGAGATCTGCGACGCGTTGCCCGCCGTGATTGTCCCATCCTTGGTAAACGCGGGACGCAATCCCGAAAGCCCCTCAGCGGTCGAGTCGCCGCGGATGCCCTCGTCGATATTAATCCCACCCTCCGCGCCAGGATTCTTGCGATTCCCAAGCTGCTCGCCCGTCAGTTTGACGACCTCCGCATCAAAGTGCCCCGCCGCCCACGCCGCCGCGGCGCGCTGGTGCGACTGCGCCGAGAACCGGTCCTGATCCTCGCGAGTGATGCCGTGCTCGCCCGCAGTGTGCTCCGCCGCGTTGCCCATCGGCCAGCACTCAAACGCACAGCGCAACCCGTCATGCGCCATATGGTCTTCCATCGCACCCGCCCCGTACTTGATCCCCTGACGCACATGCGCAAAGTGAGGCGAACCCGTCATGTTCTCCATCCCACCCGCAACCACACACTCGTTGTCCCCCGCCTTGATCGACTGCGCCGCCATCATCACCGCTTCAAGACCCGAACCACACACCTTGTTCACGGTCTTCGCGCTCAAAGTATTCGGCAATCCCGCCTTCAAACCCGCCTGACGAGCCGGGTTCTGTCCCAACCCCGCCTGCAGCACACACCCCATGATGCACTCATCCACATGATCCTTCGCCGCCGGAGCGTCCCCAAGCACCGCCTCGATCGCAAACGCCCCAAGCTGAGGCGATGGAACCCGCGAAAACGATCCAAAGAACTTCCCAACCGGAGTACGACGCGCGGCAACAATAACTGGCTGATTCGACATATGGCTTCCTCGTTTTTGAACCGACACCCACTCAGTGAGAATCAGTGAATTTTCCATTTTCTGTGGGTCAATATCTTAGGGACCCAACCCCAAAATACCCACCGCCCCCACACCCTCAGGAACCCATTTTGACCCAGCCTTATTCCACAAACCCAAATCCCCAACCCCCGCCCAAGCCCCCGCTCCCGGCCCCCTTCAACACCAACACATGGCTCTGGATCGAATGGACCTTCCTCTACATCCTCGTCCCGCCCCTCATCGCCGCCCTCACCAAGCCCCACCTCGCCGCCGATCTCCTCACACGCCTCGGCCTCAACTTCATCTCCTTCGACACCGGACTCCCGTCCGCCGTCTTCATCTTCCCCCTCCTCCTCTTCACCTTCACCACCATGCTCATCTACCTCCGCAAAGACCCCACCTTCGACAACCGCAAACTCTGGAACCTCCAAGACCTCAAGAAAGCCCTCCCCAGAATCCTCACCACCTTCGCCATCGCCGCCCCCATCATCCTCTTCGCAAGCTGGTACCTCGCCCACCACACCCCACTCCTCCCAGAACACGGCTTCCTCCGCCTCCCACGCGAGATCCCCCTCCTCCTCCTCGCCATCACCATCTTCTACCCCTGGATCAGCGCCTACCCACAAGAAATCACCCACCGCGCCTTCTTCTTCCACCGCTACGCCCCAATCCTCGGCTCCTCCCACATCATCCTCATCCTCAACATCCTCACCTTCTCATGGCTCCACATCACCATGTGGAACCCCATCGCACTCATCATGACCCTCCCCGCAGGAATCATCTTCGCCCTCACCTACCGGCGCACAAACTCCGCACTCGCCGCAGGATTCGAGCACGCAATCTTCGGCATCTTCGCATTCGCCGCCGGACTCGGATACTTCGTCTTCGCCGGCGCCGTCAACTAGCCCACTGTCAACGAACCCACTCTCAACAATCCCTCACCCGCTCGGAAGCACCATCACCGCCCCGTTCTCAAGCTCCGTCTCTCCAGTCACACACTCCACAACCACCCGAGCCACCTCCCCAGGCGAGAGCGTCTGACTCGATGGCAACTCCGATTCGGGCATAAACGCACGCAGCATCCCCGTCTCGATCGCACCCGGACAGATCGAATACCCACGCACACCCATGGTCCCGTACTCATTGGCAACCGCGATCGCCAGCACCCCCATCGCCCCCTTGGTGCACCCATACACCCCAAGCCCATCGAACGG